>Ga0182018_10000292_pt1 | contig 66114 bp, 42 predicted proteins | sample 812P2MmetaG_FD_120490 | JGI IMG/M metagenome (GOLD analysis project Ga0182018, IMG submission 120490) | Permafrost microbial communities from Stordalen Mire, Sweden - 812P2M metaG | ecosystem: Environmental > Terrestrial > Soil > Wetlands > Permafrost | place: Sweden: Stordalen | collected... | reverse complement strand
GCCGTAGCGCCGGGCGAGCGCTTGCGCGGCCTGCCAGTAGCCGTCTTCCGGCAGGATGATCCCGACGTTGGTCATGGCCGGTTCGGCCAGAATGCAAGCAACGTCGTTGTGTCTCAGGGCGTCCTCGAGCGCGGAAATATCGTTGAATTCGACGACCCGCGTGGTTTCCGCGGGATTTACCGGCGGACCGATGTTGCCGCGTCGTGGTCCGACGCTGCCGTCGGCGAGCAGCGCGGCGAAAGATTCGTCTACCGTGCCGTGGTAGCAATAGTGGAAAACGAGGATCTTGCTGCGCTGGGTGATTTCGCGGGCGATACGAATGGCGAAACGGTTGGCGTCGGTGGCGGTTAGCGCGAATTGCCAGAACGGCAACCCGAAGCGGCGTTTTAGTTCTTCGCCGACCCAGAGAGAATCTTCGGTAGGGAGCATCAACGTAATACCCTGGCGAACTTGGCGTGCAACCGCTTCAGCGACAACCTCTGGTGAATGGCCGGTCATCGCTCCGGTGTCGCCGAGACACAGATCAATGTACTCGCGGTCGTCGAGATCCGTAAAATGGGCGCCTTTCGCAGACTTGACGAAGATCGGGAAAGTGCCAGCCCATTTCTTCATCCAGTTCATGGGGACGCCGCCGAGGAGCGAGTCTTGCGCGCGCCGGTACAACGCCGCCGAGCGAGGGTGTTCATCGACAAAGCGAGCGGTTTCGCGTTCGTAGATTTGTTGCAGTTTTTTGCGATCGATAGCAGGCATGGCTGGCAACGTCATCGGCAAAGATCAATCGCGCTTCGGCGGTCGCTCAGCGTGTTGAAACCGACAAGACTTGCATGGTGCGGAGCCATGTTTCCACGAGCCCAGGCCAAGCCGTAACGGGCAGCGCAGTGCGCCGCAACCCGTAGCCATGCCCTCCTTGCGCGTAGATATGCAATTCTGCCGGAATCTTGGCGTTCTTCAGCGCCAGGAAATAGACGGTGGCGTTTTCCACGTGTACCGGGTCATCCTCGGCCTGCACGATAAACGAGGGGGGCGTATTTTCGGTTACGTGAATTGCTGAATTGGGCGCAAAGTTCTCCTCGGCGATAGCCAGGTAGCCCGGATAAACGATCACCGCGAAATCAGGACGGCAACTGAGCTCATCCGCGGCGTCGATCGGATCGTACAGCCGCTGATCGAAGTGTGTGCTGAGCGCGGCGGCAAGATGCGCTCCAGCAGAGAAGCCGAGCACACCAATGCGGTGCGGGTCAATGTGCCATTCCGCTGCGTGGGCGCGAACGATCCCCAGCGTCCGCTGCGCGTCTTGAAGCGCTGCAGCGGATCTCGGATACGGCCCGCTATCCGGCACGCGGTATTTGAGCAGCACGCACGTAATGCCGGCCGAATTGAGCCAATCGCATACTTCCGTGCCTTCCAGGTCGATCGCCAGAATACGGTAGGAACCTCCAGGAAAAACGACGACTGCCGCGCCGGTGCTTTTTCCTTTTGGCGGGTAAAGAGTAAGCGTCGGGACCGAGACGTTGCCGAGCCGGATGATCGGTTTTCCAGCGATCAGATTGTCCTTCGCCGTTGTGGCATCGACCTCGGGCGCCGAATTGGCCGGAGCCCCGGGCGCCGCCGCCGGCCACACCGGCAATGTCGTGCGGCCCGACGCCGGCTGCCACGCCGGCTTCTGAGCGAAAACGCTGGTGGAAATGCCGACGACAATAGAAAAAAGAAAGTAACCGCAGCGCATGATGAAGCTCTCAAATGCCTAATTCGCGGCAATCATCCTAGCACGGCTCTCCCTATCACTCCTCTCGCAACGCAAGAGGCGGGCGCCATGATCCTTTCACTTCCTACGCGAGATATTTCTTAAGCGGCTCCCAATACCTCAATGGCCATCCGGGGTTAAGGTGATCAAATTGGCCTTCCGGAAATCCCGTGTGATCCAGAACCACGGTTGTTTCCGAGTCGTGGGGCTTCAGTTCGAACCTCACAATCGAATAAACTCCCGAGTCCCAATGGGTCGGCCGCCAAGCCTGCACGATTCGCTGGGCCGGGATGAGTTCAACATTTCGCCCCTCGACCAGTCCCCCGAAAGTAGAAAAGGCGCCTCCCACCTTAGAGTCGATCTCCGCGGGCATCCCCGTAAACGTCGCGAACTGCTTGGAATCCAAAAGAATTTCATAAATGCGTCGAGGGCTGGCCTTGAAGTTGATCTCTTGGTGGAGAAACGTTCGCGACTGATTTGCCGCCGTTCCTGCCTTTTCGTTCATGTCCGGCTGCTGCGGAATTTTGCCCCAAGCCTGGCGACCAGCCGCCCAAGTTCCGAATGCAATGGCGAAACCCGCGATCATTTGCCGTCGTGTCGCTATATGGCTTGGTACCGCCAGATTTTTTTCTTCGTTCATCCTGTCCTCCCCTTGTTACGACCTGATGTTTGCGTCCGACCGTCGATGGATGGAACCACGCGCTCAAACTATGTTCAAGATCATATTGTCCTGGAGCCTTGGACTCTTCGGGGGCATACTTTTCCCGCCACCAGTGAGTAAGGAGACCTATGCCGTATCCAGCCAGTCATCGCATCGAGGTAAGACGCAGAATCATCGAAAGCGCGCGCAAGCTCTTCAATCGCCACGGATTTGAGAGTGTCTCTGTAACGCAAGTCATGGCTGGCGCGGGCCTCACGCACGGAGGCTTCTACACCTATTTCCGAAGCAAGAGCGATCTCTATAGTGAAGTTCTGGGCTGCTTTTTCACCGACCCCAATTGGAAAAGTTGCTGGAAAGGAGTGAAGGTGGACCTGTCGTCGGGCGACGTTGGTCCGCAAGTCGTGCGCGCTTATCTTTCTCGGCAGCATTTCGAAGACGTCGAGAACTCTTGTCCGATGGTCGCGTTGCCGACCGACGTTTCGCGCAGCGGCGAAAGTGCGAGGCGCGCCTTCCAGACGGTGTTCACAGCGATGGTCAGCGTCCTTGAGCGCAGCATGATTCAGAATGGCCGACCGCGCCGCACCATAGCTCAGGCCACCGCGGCCTTGTGCATCGGCGGAATGATTGTGTCCCGAACGGTGGTCGATCGGGCGGTGGCCGACCAACTGCGCGAGGACTGCATGTCCGTCGCCCTACAGATCGGCGGCTGGGATAGACGTCGCAAGTCGAAAAGTGGAAAGTCCGGGCGGCGCGCATCATTGCTGGCCGCAGGGGCAGCGCGGTAGTCACCGTAGAGAAGGCGCGAATCCTGCGTCAGCGTAGGTCGTGAATGATTTCGCGCGCCGCGTTGGCACCGGATGCACCCGTCAACCCGTTGCCCGGGTGAGTGCCGGAACCGCACAGGAACAATCCGCGAATTGGCGTTTTGTAACGCGCCCAATCAAGCACCGGCCGCATGGCGAAAAGCTGATCGAGCGCCAATTCGCCGTGAAAAACGTGGCCGCCCGTAAACCCGTACGTCGTTTCAAGATCCTGCGGCGTGATCACCTGCGTCGATTCGATCAGTTCCGCGAATTTCGGCGAATGAATTGACAGTGTCTTGATCACCGTGTCGCCGAGTTGCTTCCGTCGCGCGTTCCAATTCCCTTCCTTCAATTTAAAGGGCGCGAACTGCACGTAGGCGGAGAGCACGTGCTTTCCCTCAGGAGCCAGCGAAGGATCGAGCAGCGTAGGTATTGTGACGTCGAGATGCGGCGCCGCTGAAAACTCGCCATACTTCGAAGCATCGAACGCTCGCTCCAGGTAGTCGATCTCGTGGCCAATGTGAATGCGGCCAGAAAGCGCCTGCTGGATCCCGTCGGGACCGACCGCGTCTGCAAGCGCCGGAAATGGCGGCAAGTCATCAAGCGCGAAATTCACTTTCGCCACGTTGCCGGCTGCACGAATGTTGCGGATGCGCAGGGCAAATGTAGGATCGAGCTGCGAAGGATCAATCAGGTTGAAGAATGTGCGCTTCGGATCGACACCCGATACCACCGCATCCGTGGCGATTTCTTCGCCGTCGGCAAGCACCACCGAACTCACGACGCCACTCTTGACGCGAATGTGCTCCACCTCTGCACTCGTGCGGATTTCCGCTCCAGCCTTGCGCGCTGAATCGGCGAGCGCGCGGGTCAATGCGCCGAGTCCGCCACGCGGGAACGCCGAGGTGCCCACCGGGTGCGGATCGGCCGCGGCCCGCAAAAGGAGTACAGCCGTGCTCCCCGCCGACCAGGGCCCGAGCGCGGTTCCGAAAATGCCGCGCGCCGCGATGGTGGCGCGCACCAACTCCGTCTCGAAGAATTCGGCGGCAAAATCCGCGACGGCCATCGGCCCCCAGCGCAGCAGGTTGAAGATGCCGTTCTTGCCTAGCCCTCGCACATTGCGTCCGGTCTTGAAAAGATTCCAGAAATCTTCCGGTGAAGGGGAATCGATGGCCGGCGGCGTAATGGACGCAATCTGGGCAACCACTACGGAAATTTCTTCCAGAGCAGCAGCGAATTTTGTGTAACTCGCGGCGTCTTTCGCGGAAAACCGGGTGATGCCGCCGGCCGTCTTCGCGTGATCGTTGTAGAAAAGAAGCGCCCGGCCGTCGGGAGTCGGCACGAAAACGCGCGGGTCGGGGTGCAACATTTGAAGCTCGTGCTTGTCGAGCCGCATGTCACGCGTGATATCGGGGCGCAGAGGACCGGCTGTGTGCGCGAGCGTGGAGGCATGAAAACCGAGATGAAACTCCTCGGTAATCGCCCCGCCGCCAATGATTTCGCGCCGTTCCAGAATGAGTGGTTTGAAGCCGCCTTTCGCGAGATAAAAGGCGGCGATGAGCGCGTTGTGACCGCCGCCAACAATAACTACGCGCTGTCCGATGGGCATGGTCAGTTTTTCTCGCTGTCAGGCGCGACTACCGAAGAGTCGTCATCGGTCGCGGTGGGAATCTCAGGCACTGTTGCGACGACAGTTTCCAGCGCGGTCGGATCGCGCAGCGCCTCTAACGGCGCGGTGACTTGCGGCGCTTGCTGTCGGGTTGTGGACTTGGTCCCGTTCGATCGCGACGCAGCAACGGCTTTCTTCCAACTCTTCAAAATCACCTGGCTGGCGATACGACCCGGCGCGCCCATGATTCCGCCGCCCGGGTGCGTCGCCGATCCGCACATATATAAGTTGTCGATCGGCGTGTGGTAGTACGCCCAGCCCGGCACCGGCCGCAGAAAGAAAAGCTGCTCCAGCGACAGCTCCCCTTGGAAAATATTGCCCTGCGTCAGTCCGAACTCGCGCTCCAGATCAAGCGGTGTCAGCACTTGCCGGCCGACGATCAACTTCTTGATGTTTGGCGCATGCTCGGCGATGGTTTCGACAACCGTGTCGCCGAAAGTTTCCCGCTGATCGTCCCACGTACCCTCCGCCAGCTTGTACGGCGCGTATTGGACGAAGCACGACAGAACGTGCTTCCCCGGCGGCGCAACGCTCGGATCGGTGAGGCTCGGGATGACTATGTCAATGTACGGCCGCCGCGAGAAATGTCCGTACTTCGCGTCGTCGTAAGCCCGCTCCATATACTCGATCCCGGGCGATATCGAAATCGCCCCGCGAAGATGCGCTCCCGGCCCCGGCATGGCCTTGAAATCGGGCAAGCCGTCGAGCGCCATATTCACCTTGCCGGACGACCCGCGAAATTTGTAGCGGCGTACGCTGTCGAGAAAATCTCCAGGAAGCTCGTTGGGCTGCAGAAATTTTTCAAACGTGAGGTGCGGATCGACGCTCGAGGAAACCACGGTGGCGGATATTTCCTCACCGGATTTCAGCACGACCCCGGCCGCGCGTCCATTCTTGACCAGAATCCGATCGACCGCCGCCTGCGTGCGAATTTCCACCCCAGCCTCGCGCGCCGCCGCTCCGATCGCGTTGGAAATCGCCCCCGTCCCACCGCGGCTGAAACCCCAAGACCGGAACGCGCCGTCAATTTCGCCCATGTAGTGGTGCAGCAGAACGTACGCCGTGCCGGGCGACCGTATCCCCAAAAATGTCCCGATGATCCCCGAAGCCGACATCGTGGCCTTGAGCGCGTCGGTCTCAAACCACTGGTCCAGAAAATCCGCCGCACTCATGGTCATGAGCTGAATTAACGTATACCGTTCGTCGGAAGAGAGACTGCGAAAACGCTGCATCAGAAAGTGCAACTGCTTCAAATCTCGCGGTTTCAGCGTAGTCGGATCGGGCGGGATCATCGACAGCAGCGGCTTCACGAAGCGGCACATCGGCGTCATCATCTTCGAGAATTCGTCGTAGGCCTCCGCGTCCAGCCGCGAATGCCGCCGAATCTCGCGCTGCGTGCGCGCGTGGTCGTTCATCCGCCAAAGGTAATCGCCGTCGGCCATCGGCGTGAACGTCCCATCCAGCGGCAGGATTTCGAGACCATGCCGTGGCAGATCGAGCTCCCGAATGATTTCCGGCCGAAGCAGCGAAACAACGTAGGAGCACTCCGAAAACAGGAAACCCGGAATAATCTCTTCAGTAACCGCCGCCCCACCAAGCACATGGCGCCGTTCCAAAGCCAGCACCTTCTTGCCGGCCTTGGCGAGATAAGCCGCATTGACCAGGCCATTGTGCCCGCCGCCAATCACAATCACATCGTAGGATTGCGACATTCCCTGAAGCTCCACTGTGAGTCAAATCCGCAATGAAAAACGAAGACGCGGCTGGAAGAGACGGGATAGTTTACTGGGATGAGCCACAACCGCACAAGCCCGCGAAGAACCCATCGAGTATCGAATTTCGTAGCGGCCGCCCGCGTACCCTGAGTGTCGAAGGGTGGCGGGGCGCTTTCCGAAGGATCGAGAGTACCAAGTCTAGTTCTCTTGCCGCCGCCTAGCTTCACCCCTATACTTTCGTTGCATTCTTGGGGATGGGGAGACCGCATGCCTGTAGGTACCGCCTTTCACGAGCGCACCATGGCGCTCTGCGAGAGCCTCAACTATCGCGAGTGGTCCGGCTATTACACCGTCGGCGTCTACGAGATGCACCACGAGCACGAGTACAACGCCATCCGCAACTCCGCGGCACTCATCGATATCTCCCCGCTCTTCAAATATCGCGTGACCGGCCGCGAGGCCACCAAATTCGTCAACCGCGTCATCTCCCGCGATATCAACAAGGTCAGCGTCGATCAGGTCATCTACTGCTGCTGGTGCGACCCCGGCGGCAAAGTAATCGACGACGGCACTATCACCCGCCTCGGCGAAAACGACTACCGCTGGACCGCCGCCGATCCTAGCTTGCGTTGGTTCCAACAAAACTCTCTCGGCCTGAACGTAAAGATCGAGGACATTTCCGAGCAAACCGCGGCCCTCGCGCTCCAAGGCCCGACCTCCGGAAAACTCTTGCACACGGTAGCCGATGCGAATATCACCAACCTGAAGTATTTTCGCGTGACGCACGGAAAAATCGCCGGTGTCCCAGTCGATATTTCCCGCACCGGCTACACCGGGGATCTCGGATTCGAAATCTGGATGCCCTGGAAGGACGCCGTCCGCGTCTGGGACAAATTAATGAACGAAGGCGAAGTGTTCGACATTCACCCCGCCGGAATGGTCGCGCTGGATGTCGCCCGGATCGAAGCGGGCTTGATCCTCATCGAGGTCGACTACATTTCCAGCAAGAAAGCGTTGATCGAGTCTCAACGCTACTCGCCCGCAGAAATCGGCTTGGGCAAGTTGGTCGACCTAAACAAAGAGACGTTCGTTGGACGCGATGCTCTGGCCGCACAAGCAAAGAACGGCGCAGAACGTTCCCTGGTCGGCCTGGAAATCGATTGGAACGAAGTAGAAGCGCTGTACGACAAAATGGGCATGGCGCCCCAAGTTCCCAGCATGGCGTCGCGTGTGGCCGTGCCCGTCTATCGCAACGGAAAGCACATTGGCAAAGCAACCTCGACCACGTGGTCCCCCACCTTAAAGAAAATGATCGCCCTGGCTTCTGTGGCCCGCGATCACTCCTCGGTCGGCAGCACCCTGAATATGGAAATGACCGTCGAGTCGGTACGCCACACCGTATCCGCAAAAATCGTGCCCATGCCCTTCTTCAATCCGCCCAGAAAGACTACCGTTCCCGTCGCGTAGAAATAGAATCTTTCAAAACCCCCTATTTTGTAATCAGCTCCATCGAGTTGATGTGGTATCCGAGAAGCGCAAACCCATTGCCATTCTTGACCCAGACGAATTCCTCTTGGCCGTTGCCTCCGGCAAATTTGGTCGAATACGTTAGTCGTACCTGTGCTCCTGAAGTGTTGAAGTTCTCAAAAAAGCCCTGCCGCGACGCGACCGTCACTTTGCCCAACTTCGTGTGAATCGCATTCATAAACGCGAGAAACTCGGGCTGAGAAGTGCTGTCGCGAAATCTCTGGTCCGCTTGGCTGTATATTGTTCCGAAGTCTTGGGCGTTCAATTCCGCATGGAATCGCGTGACCGCATCATTCGCGCCGCTGAGATCCTTTGCCGATCCGCATCCGCCGGCGACGGCCGTCACTCCAATAAGAAATGCCACGGCGACCACGAGCATACCTTTTGCCATTTGCCACCCCAAGTAAACACAAACAAATCCAGCCACTACTTCTAACTACGACAGGGTGGCCAACATCTCGGCAAGTATCTGAATCGATTAGTTGCGCAATGCGGGAACCTGCTCGCAAGAACAGGGCTCAAAACGCTCTCGTCCGTAGCGAGCGATTCCCCATTGCGCTCGCTCAATGGTTTACAGCGAATCTCTGCGCGGACAAGAGCAAGCCATCGAGGGTGGCGCGATCGAGAAGATGACCGTGAAGAATTAGAGCATGTATCTGTCGGGTGTTCCGGATGTCCTCAACGGGATTGCCGTCCAAAAGCAGCAAGTCCGCGGTTTTCCCAACTGCGACCGTTCCTTGGGTTTTGCCTTTCCCTAGAAACTCGGCGGGATTCTTGGTCGCTCCCTGCAGTGCCTGCATCGGAGACAGCCCCGCCTGCACCAGCAGCTCCAGCTCCCGGTGCAGTGCGAAGCCGGGAATGACGTAAGGGGCCGCGCTGTCCGTACCGGCTAGAATGCGCACTCCTGAAGTCTGCATCTGCGCGACGACTTGCATCGATTGCGCCAGCAGTTTTTCCCGCACCGAAAAGTCCGCTGGCGTGACCCACTTGTCCTGCGCAACGCGTACTTGCCTCCATTTCTCGGCAATCGTGCGTGGCACAAAGCGCAGCAGCGGATCGTCCGGCGAATCCGTCTCCGGCCCCGGATAAGCATCGTTGCGAAGCAATACCAACGTCGGCGTTTGCCAAGTCTCATTCTTCACAAATTTCGCGAACAGCGCCGCGGCTTGGTTCTCGGAATAAGTCTGCAGTAGCTCACGGTCCCATGCCATTTCGCGATCCTGAGAACTCTGCGGCGTGGCGTTCTTCGCTCCGGCTAGAAATTGCTCGCGCATTAGCCGCGGTTCGTCGCTCGAACAGGCACGAAGCACGCCAGTAAGGTGCTCGATGCTTTTTTGCCCGGCGTCGGAAGCTTCCGCCGCGGTCACACGATCCGGAACATGCCCCACAAACGTGATGTGCTCGCGTCGCGCCGCCTGCGCGATCGCAAAATAAGCGTCGGGGCTCAGAATCGACTGCACCTTGATGAAATCAACTCCCTGCTCCACCAGCGTGTGCACATCCTCCGCGGCTTCGACAGCATTGCTCACCACCAGAGACGGCTGAAACGAAGGCGGACTCCCATCCAAATACGGTCCCGCAAAGAAAATCTGCGGTCCCATGCGCTTCCCTTGCCTGATATCCCGCCGCAGCGGCTCGAGCGACTCCAGATATCCGCCCATGTCCCGCACTGTAGTGATGCCATTAGCCAAAAGCAGCGGCACCATAAAATCGCGGCTCCCGCTCGGCTCGCCAGAGCCTGTGAGGTGTAGATGCGAATCCACCAATCCAGGGATCAGAAATTTGCCGCGCGCGTCGATCACCTGCGCGTCGCGCGGCACAGCCATGGATTGCGAAGGCCCGATGGCACTGATCAAATGATCGGCGACAAGTACCGTCATATCAGACCGAGCAGCCGCTCCTGTAGCATCGATGACGGTAACGTGAACGATTGCCAGCGGAGAGTTGCCTTGTCGTCGGGAGCACCCGCAGAGAATTGCAAAGACAAGCCCAAGCGAGATAAAGAGTTTAATAGCGCGCGTCACAATCTTTCTTGGATGCGCCCGTCCCGCCGAAGTTCTGCCTAGGGTTAGCGCATCCCGTAGCCGCCCTCCTTTACCCTGAGTCCCGAAGGGTCAAAGGGAGGGGTTAGAGGCAACGCGAGCCGGCACCATCATGGAGGAGCGCACAAACTAGCTCCGGCTCGGGCGGCACAGCCAAAATTCGCGTCACGGGTTCAGCCGGTTATATTTCTTCAGCACCGCCCGCAACTCATCATGCGGCAGAGCCCGCACCCGATGATTCTCGATGCCAGTCATCGTCTCCGCCGCAATTAGCGCGTTGATGATGGCCTCCTCGGTCGCTTGCACGGTAGCCGCAAACACCGGCTCGATCTGATCGTTCGGCAACATCTTCAAATCCACCACGTGGTCCGTCACCGAAGCCCCGGGATTCGCCGTCGAAAATGCGATGAAGATATCCCCCGACCCATTCCCCGAAATACTCCCGTCGCGCCCCAACCCGAGCGACACGCGCCGCGCTAGCCTCTTCAATTGGTGCGCCACAAGCGGCGCATCGGTAGCAACAACCACAATAATCGACCCTCGATCTTCCCCAGCAAACGCGGTGCTCGCGTAAGGATCATCCGCGTCAATTTCTCGCCCCACCGGAATCCCCGCCACGCGCAAATTACTTTTCGTTCCGTAGTTGCACTGCACCAGAACTCCAACGGTATAACTCCCATCGCCTCGCACATCGAACTTCCGCGAAGAAGTCCCAATCCCGCCTTTGAATCCGTTGCATACCATTCCCGTGCCGCCGCCCACGGCGCCTTCCTGCACCGGTCCGGAAGCCGCAGAATCAATCGCGTGAAACGCATGTTCAGGTTTTACGTGAAATCCATTGATGTCGTTCAGCCACCCGTCCCAGGTCTCCGCCACGACCGGCAGCGACCACCAATAGCCGGTAGGATCGGGCTGTCCGTGCGTGACCCGCCAATGAATCACAGCGTCGCGGACCACGCCGACGCTGTGCGTGTTCGTGATCATCACCGGACCTTCCAAAAATCCCGATTCCTCCACCCAGGTGGTCCCGGTCATCTCCCCATTTCCATTCAGCGACCACCAGCCCGCAAACACCGAATTGTTCATCGATTCTTTGCCACGCGGCAAAATAGCCGTCACGCCCGTCCGCACCGGCCCTTTCCCGACTTCCAGCTTGCCTTCCCCGGAAATCAGGGTCGTATGGCCCACGGCGACACCGGAGACGTCCGTGATCGCGTTGAGTGCACCAGGCGTCCCATCGAACGGAATGCCTAGATCGCGCGCACGCGGTTTACCCTTGCCGCTCTCTTGCGCATACATCGGCACCATCCCCAGAAGGAAAAAACACGTCAAGAACACAACTTGCCGCAAAGCAAAACGCATTCAGGTTTATCTCCAAAGACTCAGACGTCCCGAACATGGCAGCGCCGGCTCGCCCTGAGCCTCCGAAGGACTTCCAGCCGGCCTTTCGGGTCGGGCCCATTGGCAACGATTTGGCTCACGCAAAGACGCGAGCCAGTGCGGTCGCCAGAGCCCGTGCGATTATCGCAGATTCTTCCGCGCTCACAATAAAGGGTGGCGCGAGCAGTACGTGGTCGCCACGCAGCCCATCGACGCACCCCTGCGTCGGATAGGTCAGCACGCCCTCGTCCAAGGCAGCCTGCCGAATCCGTTCGGCGATGTTTTCCTCCCGAGCAAATGGTTCGCGCGCGGATTTGTCTTTCACGAACTCAATGCCGAGCAGCAGACCAAGCCCTCGAATCTCGCCCACGTGCGGATGAGCCTCCAACGTCGCCAGCTGCCGTCGAAAAATCTCCGCGGCCGGCGCCACTCGCTCAAACAACGCGTGCGCTTCGATGAAATCAAGAACGGCGTTGCCCGCAGCCGTAGCCACCGGATGCGCCTGGTATGTAAACCCGTGCTGAAAAGCGCCGCTGCCCTCCGCAAAAGCCTCCACAACGTGCGGAGCCGCCAGTACAGCGCCCAGCGGCGCATATCCGCTCGCGATTCCCTTCCCAACCAAAATAATGTCGGGCCGCACGTCCCAGTGTTGCACCGCGAAAGGCTTTCCCGTGCGGCCCATGCCGCTCATGATTTCGTCGGCGATCAAAAGAATGCCGCGCCCACGGCAACTTTCAGCAACGCGTCCAGGGTAACCAGGCGCTGCCACCGCTGCCCCAAGCGTCGCCCCAACCACCGGCTCGAAGATAAACGCGGCCACACTCTCATCATCGTGCTGCTCCAGAAATAAATTCAAATCCTCAGCGCAAGCCAGCCCGCACTCCGGAAACCTCAACTCGAACGGGCAGTGGTAGCAAAAACATGGCGCGACGTGCCCCCATTCCGCAAGCAGCGGCTGGTAAGGCACGCGCCGCGAAACATTTCCACTCACTGACATCGCCCCAAGCGTGCTGCCGTGATAGCTCTGCCGCCGAGACACGACGCGAAATCGTCTCGGCTGGTTCTTCTCTAAATAATATTGCCGCGCCAACTTAATGGCCGTCTCGGTCGCCTCAGATCCCCCCGATGTAAAATAAACCCGCCCGCCATCGCGAAAATTCGCCGGCGCTAACGTCAGCAATCGCGCCGCTAGTCTTTCAGCCGACGCCGAGTGAAATTGTGAAGTGTGCGCGAACGCAATGCACGAAGACTGCACCGCCATCGCTCGCCCAATCTCAGCAACTCCATGCCCGATGCTAACCACCGCCGCCTGGCCCGACGCATCGAGCAAACGCCGTCCATCCGCAGTGTGAATCCAGCACCCCTCGCCGCGGACGGCAATAGGCAGAGCCTTCCGAAAATTCCGTGGGAACATCGCTGACAAATTTTCCATGAGCAGAAAAGATTGTAGCAGCGACCAACCGAAAAATAAGAATACGTGTGTTACGCTGAGCCGCTTCTAGACCGCACAAACATTCTTGATCTGGCGGCGGCAAATGGGAGGGCGTGGCTGCGAAAATTCCGGCGCTTCCCGCTTTAGCCGCGGCGGGCCACCGGTGCGTGCTGTTGGAACCTTGCTCGCTTGTTGCCAGGCGGATCCATGGTGCCGTGGGCTACGTCGGCGGAGTGCTTGTGCTACATAACCAAATGCGCGAAACCGACTCCTCACCGCCAGTGCCGCCTCAGGCGCCCAACGCCCTGATCCGCACCATCGGCCGCTGGAGCCTTACCGCCCTGGTGATCAATTCCATCATCGGCAGCGGCGTCTTCGGCCTCCCCTCGGTAGTCTCCGGCCGCTTGGGCCGCATGGCTCCCATCGCGTATTTCATCGCCGGCGCGGGCATGGCCGTTATCACCGGATGCCTAAGCGAAGTAGCCTCGCAATTCCGCGAAACTGGCGGACCCTATCTCTACGCCAGCGAAACCCTCGGCCGCTTCTGGGGCATCCAAATCGCCTGGATGACCTGGCTATCCAGAATCGCCGCCGGCTCCGGCACCGCCAATCTCTTCACCACGTATCTTGGCCAAATCTTTCCCCAAGCCACGCAGCCCGCCTACCGCCTCACCATCTTGACAATACTGGTCGGCGTCCTCGCCATCGCAAACTTTATCGGCGTGGGATCCGGCGCCCGCCTTAGCGATTTCTTCACCGCCACCAAGATTCTGCTCCTTGCAATCTTCATCGGCGCGGGCCTTTGGTGGATGGCCGTACACGGCGCCGTCCCGCAAACCCCACTGCCGCATAGGATCACCGGCTCAGACTGGCTCGAAGCCATCCTGGTTCTGGTCTACGCCTACGGAGGCTTCGAAGCCGTTCTCCTCGCGACCGGCGAGATGCGTGACCCTCGCCGCGACGCCCCCTTAGCCCTCCTGATCGGCATCGCCAGCGTCGCCGTGATCTATACCCTGGTGCAAGTTGTCGTCGGCGGAACGCTTCCCGACCCCGCTGCAACGCAGCGCCCGCTCGCCGACTCCGCGGGACGCATCCTTGGCCAAGGCGCCGCGTCAGCGATTGCTGCGGGCGCGCTGCTATCGATTTACGGCTACCTCAGCGCAAACATGCTGCATACACCGCGCCTTACCTTCGCTCTGGCCGAGCGCGGCGATTTCCCCCGAATCTTCGCCCGCGTTCACAGGCGTTTTCACACCCCTTACGTCTCGATCCTGCTGTATACCGCTCTCTTGCTAGCTTTTACGCTAGCCGGCAATTTCCGCTGGAACATCACGCTCTCAGCAATCGTCCGCCTGTTCACTTACAGCTCCGTCGCCATAGCCCTCTTGATTCTGCGCAAGCGCACCCCCAACGCCAGCGCATTCCGCCTACCCGCAGGCAAACCGCTGGCAATCGTCGCAATCCTGTTCTGCGCCGTCCTGTTGGCCCGGGCGCCGCTTAGCAATTCGACTGTAGTCCTCGGCACGGCCATACTCGCCACCCTAAACTGGGTGGTAGTCAAAAATACGTCCGCGCCTTCGACCTCCACGCCAATCCCGACTTTGCGAGGAGACCCGCCGTCCGATCCCCTGTAGGGTGCAATACATTCTTTAAGGGCCTCAACCGGTGATGATTGGGCGGAAGGCGAACTCGAAGCATGGACGGACGCGTCCATCCATGCTTCAGAAGAAATCAGGAAACAGGGCAAGGACGGTGAAACCGGAGGTGAAGTGGCCGAGGACCGGGCCTGACTGACGAGCGGCCGAAAATTCCTGGGACATAGCGATGACTCCCTCGTCTTGCGTGTGACCGGTGCGTCTCGCTGCAATGGCTTGGATTCCTAGCAAATTCGTGACATATTCACCGGTCGGCGCGCGCACCACCATCGCGCCTGCATCACGAGAGGACCAAACAATGATCCGGATTGGTTTGCGAAGCGGCTTGGTCGCCGCGGCACTCACGTTGTGTTCGCTCAACGTCACGCTTGCCCAGGAAGCGGCCAGACATCCCATCACCTTCGACGACATGATCAAGATGCACCGGGTCGGTGAACCGCAAACTTCTCCGGATGGCAAGTGGGTGGCGTATACGCTGACCACGCCCGACATGGACGCGAACCGCAATGCCAGCAATATCTGGCTCGTGTCCACGGAAAGCGGCGCGCCGATTCAATTGACCCAAAGCGGGCATGATTCCTCGCCCGTATGGTCGCCTGACGGAAAAGCAATCGCCTTTCTTTCCTCGCGCGCCGGCGACTCGCAGGTCTACATCCTCTCCATGGACGGCGGCGAAGCACACGCATGGACGCATCTCTCTACCGGCGCGGACACGGTCAAGTGGTCACCCGACGGTAAAACAATGGCCTTCACCTCTTCGGTGTATCCCGATTGTAAGGATGACGCCTGCAACAAACTTCGCGACGAAGACAAAGAGAAGAACAAAGTAAAAGCGCACGTCGCCGAGCACCTTCTCTATCGCCACTGGACCCACTGGTCGCAGGGCAAACGCAGCCATTTGTTCGTCGTTCCGGCGCCCACTTTGCCTGAACAGGCTGAAGCCAGCGCAACCCCCCGCGATCTCACCGAAGGCGCGGACTACGACATACCACCCGACGAGCGCGGCGGCCCTGGCGACATAAATTTTTCGCCAGATGGCAAGGAGCTTTGCTTCACTGCGGTCACAGACAAAGTGGAAGCGATCAGCACCAACGGAGATTTGTTCCTGATTCCGGTGGCAGGCGGGGACGAACCCAAGAAAATCACCACCAATCCCGGCTTCGACGGCAATCCCGTCTATTCGCCGGACGGAAAATACATCGCCTACCACGCGCAACTGACGGCGGAGTACGAATCCGATCGCTGGCGCGTGATGCTCTACGACCGCCAGACTGGAAAAAGTGAAAATCTTTCGGAAGGGTTTGACCGCAGTGCCGATCAAGTCGCTTGGTCGGCGGACAGCAAGAAGATTTTCTTCGTGGCGGAGAATGAAACGCTGCAACCGATATATGCGATGGAAGCGCGAGCCGGAGCGCAGCCTCAGAAAGTTGTCAGCGAGGGTTACAACACAGGCTTGTCGGTCAGCGCGGACGGTAAAACGCTCACGTTCGAGCGCACAAGCTTGACCATGCCGCCGGAATTGTTCGCGGCCAAGAGCGATGGCTCCGGTTCACACCAGCTGACCCATCACAACGATTCGATCCTGGCCAACCTGGAGATAAATGCGCCAGAAACCTTCTGGTTCGTGAGCGCCGACGGCGCCCGTGTGCAAGCCATGGTGGTGCGTCCGCCGAATTTCAATGCCGATAAAAAATATCCGCTGCTGGTATTGCTGCACGGCGGACCGCAAACAATGTGGTCGAATGCCTGGGGCTATCGGTGGAATCCGCAGGTATTTTCCGCGCCAGGCTACGTAAGCCTGATGATCAACCGCCGCGGCTCAACCGGCTACGGCCAGAAATTCACCGACGACATCACCAATGATTGGGGCGGCAAAGCCTACGCCGACGTAATGAAGGGCATCGACGCCACGATCGCAAAGTTCAAATACGTCGATGGCACGAAAGTCGCCGCCGCCGGCGGCTCCTATGGTGGCTATATGGCCGACTGGCTGGCCACCCACACTGGCCGCTTCAAAGCCATCATCAGCCACGCAGGCATCTACGACAAAGTCGCCATGTATGCGACCGAAGAACTCTGGTTTGAAGAACACGACATGCAAGGCACACCGTGGACAGCGCCCGACAACTACAAAAAGTGGTCGCCCTCGACGTTCGCCGCGGACCTCGGCAAATACAAAACGCCAACGCTCCTCGTAGCGGGCGAGCGCGACTACCGCGTGCCGTACACGCAGTCGCTGGAGTTTTTCAGCGCGTTGCAACGCCAGGGCGTGCCGTCAAAGTTGGTGGTATTTCCAGATGAAGGGCATTGGATCTTGAAACCACAGAATGCGCAATTCTGGTACAAAACCTTTCTGGATTGGCTGGCTACGTATTTGAAATGATCGCTGACTCTCGAACCTAGTGATTCGGACGTGTCGTCTGACTCCGCCGCGACTGGTGTTTCGTGACGACGCAAAAGCCGGCTGGAAGCGCTATCAGTGGCGCCCTGTGGCGGGTATCTCGATTGGCTTTCGGCGATTTAAGTCGCGAACAGCCGTTGCAGAGCCCGGCGCAAGAATCGGAAGAGATGGAACAGAACAAAGGCGGCTAGCGCGATCAGCATCGCCACAACGACAATTGTGGCGCGAGGGTGGACGGTGGCCATCCAGGTCAACCAAACCGCCAGAGCGTCTTCGCCAAAACTTAGAGTCCAGTTGCTGAACGGTTCGGGACTGGCGTTCACCGCGGCGCGAGCGCTGGCCTTGGTCCCGTGTGAGGTGAGCGCTACTCCACCGGCAAGCAGCGCCGCTCCCCAACGCCATTCCGGCGGCACGCCGCCGGAAGCGGTATAGGCCAGCAACGCAGCCGCAGGCGGACGGATCACGGTATGAATCGCGTCCCAAACCGTATCGACATAAGGAATTTTGTCGGCGAAGAATTCGATCAAGTAGAGCGCAATGGCGATGCCCAGCACCCAGGGATGCGAAAGAACCTGCAGCGACACCGGCAAGTGAATCACGTCGAAGCGTTGGAGAAGGCCGAGCGTAGCGATTGTCGCGTAAAGATTGAGGCCGGAGGAGAACCCAGCGCCAAGCGCGAGGCCGAGAGTTTCGACCGGATTCATGGGCGTAGTTTAGCACCAAGCGCGTGGCATGGTCGCGCGGCGAGCATTTTCCGGCTATGGCCCGGGCGAGCGGGGGGCAGGAATCCTGCGCCGCAACAACGGAGTGCCGGACCGATTAAAGATCGGCCACTACAGGGCAGCGGAGGCGTTCGCGGACTAGCTTAACGCCCCCACGAAGCGGAGGTCTTCTTTCATCCCGGCCCAGCTTTGGCGCGAGGATTCTTCCGGAGTACCAGCGCCGCGCCAGTGAGTTTCGAGGCTGACGGCGTAATGGTAGCCCTCGCGCTTGAGCGCTGCGAATTGGCCTTTCCAGTCAACCATGCCGCGGCCTATCGCGGCCCAGTCGGTGCCCTGGCCGTCGGATTTTTTTGTCACGTCTTTGCAGTGGCAGTGGCCGATGCGCTCCTTCGGCAAGAGTTGATAGCCTTCTGGAAACGGGTTTTCGCCGGCAGCGGCGGCGTTGCCAGGATCCCAATTGAGCATGAAATTCTCGGATTTCACCGCGGCTAAGACTTTCGCGGATTCCGCGGCCGTCGCGGTGTTGCAGGCCATTTCGTTTTCGAGTAGGAGAATGATTCTCGATTTTGCGGCGGTGGCGGCGGCTTCGCGAAGCTTGTCGTTGATGGCAGTGCGATACGGCGCTTGATCGTCGAGACGCCAGAAATCGAAGAAGCGGACGCGATCGGTTTGAAACGCCTTGGCCAATTCAATGCAGCGTTCCAGCACTTCGGGCTGTTGGTCGAAGGTAAAGTCGGCGTTGAACTCATCGCGCTTGGGACTGAATTTGGATCGCGGCGCGCCGGGCCAATCGACCTTGAACAGTGGGCTGGCGACATCCGTAACGCGAAGCTTGTATTTTTCGAGGATGAGGCGGGCTTCGGCGATCTCCTTGGCGTCAAGCTTGAGCAGATTTTTGTTCCACATCCCGCGCAGCTCGATCCACTCCATGCCAAATTCCTTGGAGGCGACTTCGCAGGCATGACCAAAGTCCTGGGAAATCTCGTCGTTGATGACAGCAACTCGAAAGGGTGATTTCATACGGTGATCTTGAGTTTCTCCTGAAGGTATTTTTTGCTGATCGCGGCGCATTCTTTCGGCGTGCGGGATTTGTCGGGAACGTCATCGAGCTCAACGACGGCCCAGCCGCGGAAGTTCACTTTGTGAAGCGCCTTGAAGATGGCGGGCAGATCCACTTCACCGCGGCCGAGTTCGACAAAGCGATAGTTTTTCTTGGGATCGGTGGCACCGGAGAGCTTCTCGACATCCTTGATGTGCAGAAACAACAGGCGGTCGGAATATTTCTCGATGCATTTCACAGGATCGCCGCCGCCTTGAAAATAGTGGGCCACGTCGAGCTCGAGCTTGGCATACCGCGGGTCGCTGGCTTCAAGAATTTGGTCGACTTCTTCCGGACGTTCGCCGAGCGAGCCCATGTGATTGTGGTAGCCGAGCGGAATCCCGAGATCGGCGGTGCGCTTGCCGAGCTCGGTGAGCAATCGGCCCAGTCGTTCGTAATCCGCGGAGGTGATGGCGCGATCCTTGGGCCGATCATCCGTCACCTGGAGGTACAGACCGCCCGCGTCGTGCAGAAATTTCGCGTGCGCCGTGTGCTTGGCGAGTTCGTCGGCTTCGGCGGATTGATCGAGCTTTATACCGCCGCTGGAAAGCGCGACGAACGTCAAATTGTGTCTTGCAAGGAGATCGCGCAAGGGCTGCGGGCTGCCGAATTCCTCAATGCAATTGGAGCGAATCTGAATGCCCGGAAATCCCAGCGCGGAGATGTCGTCGATCGCCTGGTGGTCGTTGCCGCCCCAAGTGATAGCGGCGTAGCCGTAGTGAATCTCGCCGGGGCCGGGCGGAATCGGCGTATCGAAGTAGGAGAGATCGGCAGGAGGATAGAGGAGCTCGCGGGCGCCTGAAGGCTTGAATGGAAGGCACGAGGCGGCCGCTGCGGCGGCTACTCCGGTGACGAATTCGCGACGCCGAAATTTACGGTTCATGCGTTCTTTTCTCCTGTTGCTTCAGGCATAACCGAGCCTGCGGGCAAAACGCCTCGATTGAAGTTGAGTCTAAATCCGCACTCTTTGAAAAACGCAAAGGGTGCGGCACCCGAGAAGAGTCGCATCAGACTCGCCCTTTGCGTCGCGCGGCCGAAACTCTTTTCTTGGCCTTGCTCTTGGATTTGGATGCTGGGCGTGGCGTCGCCGGCGCAGCGTAGCCTTTGGGATGGGCGCGGAACCAGTCCCAGGCGCTGCGCACAATATCTTCCAGGCTGGCGTATTGCGGCTTCCAGTGGAGCTCGCGTTTGATTTTTTCGGAGCTGGCCACGAGGATGGCGGGATCGCCGGGGCGGCGCTCGACTTCACGAACGGGAATGGGCTGGCCGGTGACGCGGCGCGCGGTTTCGATCACCTCGCGAACGCTGAAACCTTTTCCGTTGCCGAGGTTGTAGATCAGCTTGCCTTTTTCGCGCAGCGCGTCAAGGACGAGAAGGTGGGCACTGGCGAGATCGCCGACATGAATGTAGTCGCGCACGCAAGTGCCATCGGGAGTGGGATAGTCATTGCCGAAGATGGAGATATACTCACGCTTTCCTAGCGCAACTTGCAGAATCAGCGGAATCAGGTGCGACTCCGGATGGTGATCTTCGCCTTGATCGGGCGCGGCGCCGGCGGCGTTGAAATAGCGGAGACAGGCGTAACGCAGGCCGTGAATGCGGTGGAACCAGTCCAGCATGTGCTCGACCAGGAGTTTGGATTCGCCGTAAGTGTTGGTGGGATGAACCGGATCGGTTTCCTCGATGGGAGTGCGATCGGGCGTGCCGAACAGAGCGGCGGTGGAGGAAAAGACGAAGCGCGGAACGTTGTGGGCGAGCACGGCTTCCAGGAGCGTGAGCGCGTTCGCGGTGTTGTTGCGGAAATATTGTTCGGGGAATTTCATGGATTCGCCGGCTTCGATCGAGGCGGCGAGATGGATTACGGCGTTGATGCGGTGTCTTGTGAAAATGCGATCGAGGGCGGCGCGGTCGGAGATGTTGCCGACAACGAGTTTTGCGGGGCTTGGGACCGCCGCTTTGTGGCCATTGCTTAGATTGTCGAAGACGATTACTTCGGAGCCTTTTTTCACAAGTTGCGAGGTGACGACGCTTCCGATGTATCCGGCGCCTCCGGTGACTAGCACGCGATCGGGCATTGCTTGTGGGTTCCTCAGTGCCGTTGATGTAGAGTTTCGCTCGTGGCTCCCTGTTGCGGAGGCCGAGCCTATGAATTACATCAAGAATTTGGCGTTCGCGCCAGAAAAACAGCGCGTTGGGGGAATGGGGCGCCGAGGATATCGGGGACGCATGGAGGGACAGAACAAACCGAGATGCCAATAGCTAAGCGAAAACGGTCAGATGTGAGAGGCCTGAGATGGTCTTGGCTGCTGATTGGATTGGTATTTCTTTTTAGCTCGAACGCCGTCTTCGCCGCGGACGGATCCGATATCGCTCCACGCAAGGATTATTCCGAAATCGTCGCGATCCTTCGTCCATTCATCGAGGGGCAGCTCGCCGAAAAGCGGATACCAGGGCTTTCCATTGCGCTGGTGGACGATCGGCAGATCGTATGGGCGCAAGGATTCGGGTTGGCGGACGCCAAACGCGAGAAACCCGCGACGGCGGAGACGGTATATCGCATCGGGTCGGTATCGAAACTGTTTACCGACATTGCCATCATGCAACTGGTGGAGCGGGGAAAGTTGAATCTTGACGCTCCGATCAGCGAGTACCTGCCGGATTTTCATCCTCACAATCGGTTTGGTGCGCCGATCACCCTGCGAGAATTAATGTCGCACCGTTCCGGATTGTTGCGCGAACCACCTGTCGGAAATTACTTCGATCCGACCGAGCCTTCGCTGGCAGCAACGGTTCGAAGCTTGAACGATACGGAATTGGTGTTCGCGCCGCAGACGCACACGAAATATTCGAATGCGGCGATTGCGGTGGTTGGTTATTTGCTGGAAGAGCGCAGCCATCAGGCGTTTGCGACATATCTGAAGCATGCAGTGCTTGATCCGCTCGGAATGGAGCACAGTTCGTTCGCGCCTGACGCCAATGTTATTCAGAACCTGGCGAAGGCCAAGATGTGGACGTATGACGGGAAAACATTTGAGGCGCCGACCTTTCGGCTGGGCATGATTCCTGCGGGGAGCCTGTATTCCACGGTCAGCGATCTGGGCCGATTCTTGACTGTCTTGCTGGCACAGGGAAAGACCGGGAGGGGAACGCTTTTGAAGCCGGCGACGCTGGAACAGATGTGGTCGCCGCAATTTCCGAATCCGGGCGGGCGTGTGTTTGGGCTCGGATTTGTAGTGGGCGCGCTGGACGGTCACCGGATGGTCGGGCATGGCGGCGCGATTTATGGATTCGCGACGACGCTGGATCTTTTGCCGGACGACAAGTTGGGGGTGGTCGTTACGGCGACGGAAGATACGGCAAATGCCGTGACCGATCGAATCGCGGCGGAGACTTTGCGGTTCGTGCTGGCGCAGCGCAGCGGCAAGGCGGCAACTCTTGCAGCGCCCACGGGTCCGATATCGAGAGAAGTGGGTCGCAAAATCAGTGGGCGATACGGCGAGCGCGAGGCGGCCGTCGACCTGGTGTATCTCGGCGGAAAGCTGAACATGCTTTCACTCGATGGCGGCGAGCAGAAAGAGCTGCGGCAGATGGGCAATGATTTTATCGAGGACGGAATTCTTGGCCACGGTACGATGGTCACACCTCTTACGGATGGAATTCAGATTGGATCGACGACGCTCCCGCGCGTACAAATCGCAAAGCCGGGCGATATTCCAGACAAGTGGAAAGGGTTGATCGGGGAATATGGCTGGGACCACGATATTTTGTACGTGTTCGAGAAGGAAGGGCGGCTGTCGGTTCTGATCGAATGGGTGGAATACGATCCGCTGACGGAGGCTTCGGAGGATGTATTCCAGTTTCCCGGCCGCGGTTTGTATGACGGCGAGAGAGCAGTTTTTACTCGCGATGCAACGGGGATGGCCACGCAGGTTCAAGTCAGCGGAGTTGTGTTCAAGCGGCGGGCCATTGGCGGAGTGGCTGGAGGGATTTTTCGCATTCCTCAGGTCAAGAACTTAGAGGCATTGAAGAGCCAGGCGCTCGCCGAGCACCCGCCTGTGGAGCATGGAGATTTTCGCAAAGCGGCTCTGGTCGAGCTGACGACGCTTGATCCGACGATCAAACTCGATATTCGTTACGCTTCGACGAACAATTTCCTCAGCACGCCGGTTTACTCCCAAGCACGCGCGTTTCTGCAGCGACCTGCGGCGGAAGCCTTGCTGCGTGCGCATCAGAAGTTGAAACAGATGGGCTTCGGCCTGCTGATTCACGATGCGTACCGACCGTGGTATGTCACGAAACTGTTTTGGGAGGCGACTCCCAATGACAAAAAGATTTTCGTGGCCGATCCGAGCCAGGGCTCGCGGCACAATCGCGGCTGCGCGGTTGATTTGAGCCTCTATGAGCTTGCGACCGGAAAACCGATCGAAATGGTTGGCGTGTATGACGAAATGTCGGAGCGGTCCTATCCTGGCTATCCCGGCGGGACATCGCTGCAGCGGTGGCATCGCGAAGTGCTACGGGAGGCAATGGAGGACGAAGGATTTGACGTCTACGAGTTTGAGTGGTGGCACTTCGACTATCAGGACTGGCGCGCGTATCCGATTTTGAATATAAACTTCGAAAACCTCACTACGAATAAAGCGGCGCGTTCTTTACCGAATGCATGGACGATGCCTGTTTTTGCAGCCAACGATTTTACTTTTCAAGGATGGCACGGCCGGTAATCCGGTGCGAAGCAAATCTGACGATTCGAGGTTGCACACGCCAATGAAGAAGATCCAGTCCCTACGGCTCTTGCCGTTCGTCGCCTCATTTCTTCTCAGCGGAGCGCTGTGCTGTCCACTATTCGCACAGACCGACGCGACGCTGGAGCAGCGGATCAAGAAAATCATGGAGCGCCCCGAATTTGCGCACGCGCGATTCGGAATCAAGTTTTATTCGATGGACACCGGTAAGATCGTCTACGAATTGAACGCGCAGCAACTGTTCGTTCCGGGTTCGACCACGAAGCTGCTTACCGAGGGCACGGCGCTCGAACTGCTCGGCGGTGGTCATCGCTTTCGTACCAGAATCTATCGAACCGGCCCTATCAGGAAGGATGGGACGCTGGATGGGGACCTGATTCTGGTGGCGAGCGGCGACTATGACCTCTCGAACCGCATTCAGCCGGACGGCACTCTCACATTTGAAGATGAAGATCACTCATACGGCGGTCCGGACAGCAAGGGACTGCCGGGCGACACGCTGCTGGTGGTGCGTGAATTCGCGCAGCAGATCGCGGACAAAGGCATCAAGCGGGTTAAGGGAAGAGTGTTGGTGGACGCTACGCTGTTTCCGGAAGGGGACCGTGAGCTCGGCACAGGTGTCGTGATTTCACCGATGGTCGTGAATGACAATGTGATCGACGTGATCGCGACTCCGGGGCCGACAGAAGGCGCGCCCGTGAGCTTGAAGATCTCGCCGAAAACGGCGTACGTATCGTTCATCAATCAAGCGACGACCGGAAAGGCTGGATCAAAGACGAGCCTCGACTATTCGGATGAAAAGCTCAACCCGGATGGAACGCGGAGCGTCACGCTCACGGGAAATCTCGCGCTTGGAGCACGGCCGCCGATGGCCGCCTACCCGGTTCCAGAGCCCAGCCGGTTTGCGGCGACCGTGTTGATCGAAGCGCTGGCGGAGAAAGGCGTTCGCTGCGCGCTTGCCGAGCCAGGAGACAAGACCGACTTCAAATTGTTCGCTTCCAGATACAAACCAGAAAACGTGGTTGCCGAACATGTTTCGCCGCCGCTGAGAGAAGACGTCCGAATTACGTTGAAGGTAAGTCAGAACCTGCACGCGAGCATGACGCCTTTCGTTCTGGGGGCATTGCTGGCTCACAGTGACACCCGAATCGAACAGGCAGGTTTCGATTTGGAGAACAAATTCCTGACAGCAGGTGGACTCGACCTTACCGGCGCGTCGCAAACGGACGGCGCCGGGGGCAACGCATATTATTCACCGGACTTCATGGTCCACTACCTTTTGTTCATGTCGAAGCAGAAGGACTTCGCGGACTTCCTTCGTGGACTGCCGATTCTGGGGAAAGACGGCACGCTGTTCAAGATTCAAGTAAACTCACCGGCCGCCGGGCACGTCCACGCGAAGACGGGAACATACGGTGTTTACGATGCGTTGAACAAAGATTTGATGGTGACCGGGAAGGGCCTCGCCGGCTATATGGATACGGCAAGCGGACAGCATCTTATTCTGGCGCTGTACGCCAACATGGTCGCCGTTTCGCTGGACGATCCGGAAGCAACACAGAGGATTGTTGGCGAGGCGCTTGGCGAGATTGCGTCCGCCGCGTACGACGCGCCTTTACAAGCGCAAGCGGAATTCAAGCCCGACAGTAACAGCGGGTACGACGTGGTGATCCGGAATGGTCGAATCATCGATGGCTCGGGAAATCCGTGGGTTTCCGGCGACATCGCGATTCGCGGGGATCGCATCGCGGCGATCGGAAAAATAGACAGCGCGCGCGCCAAACGCGTGATCGACGCCACGGGACTGGTCGTTTCTCCTGGCTTCATCGATATGCTCGGTCAATCGGAAGACGAACTGCTCATCGATAATCGATCGCTGAGCAAATTGTCCCAGGGAATCACGACGGAGATCACGGGCGAGGGAGGATCGATCGCGCCGCAAAACGACCTCACGCTGGCTGCGCTACAGCCGATGCTGGATCACTACAACCTCAAGGTGGATTGGACAACGCTTGACGGCTACTTCGAGCGGCTGGCGAAAAATCGCACGCCTCTCAACATCGGGACGTATGTTGGCGCAGCTCAGGCGCGCGAGGCCGTGCTTGGCGACGTGGACCGCGCGCCAACGGCAGAAGAACTGGAAAAAATGAAAAGCCTGGTAGCGCAGGCGATGCAGCAGGGCGCATTCGGTTTATCGACAGCTCTGATTTATCCGCCTGGACATTACGCCAAAACCGAAGAGTTGATCGAACTTGCGAAAGTGGCGTCGCAGTACAACGGGATCTACGCCTCGCACATGCGTAGCGAGGGACAAAGCGAGCATGAGGCGATCGAGGAGGCTCTGCGCATTGGGCGAGAAGCGCGGCTGCCCGTTGAAATTTTCCACATGAAGGTCAGTGGAAAAACGCGATGGGGCTCTATGCCGAAGGTCGTGGGCATGATTCAGACGGCGCGCGATTCCGGGCAGGATGTTTCCGCGGATATGTATCCGTATATTGCCGGTGCAACCGCGCTGGCGTCGAGTCTTCCTCCGTGGGTGGCGGATGGGGGGATGGAGAAGCTGCTCGAGCGACTGCACGATCCGGCAACGCGTTCGAAAATAAAGGTAGAGATGTCCACCGATCATGGGGGATGGGAAAACCTGTACCTGGACACAGGCGGCGCGACCGGTGTGATGATTTCGGGTGTCGTGAACCCCGAGCTGAAAAAATATGACGGGAAGACAGTCGAACAAGTTGCTTCAGAGCAAAGGAAGGCGCCTCTCGATGCTCTTTTTGACTTCATCATCGCGGACAAGGGGCAGACAGGCGCGCTTTATTTCATCGCGAGCGAAAGAGATTTGCAGTACGGGTTGAAACAGCCGTGGACCAGTCTCTGCCTGGATGCCGGTGAACTGTCTCTGGACGGGCCGCTTTATGAGCCGCACACCCATCCGAGAGCGTTCGGAACAATGCCGAGATTTCTCGGGCATTACGTACGCGACTTGCACCTGCTTCCGCTGGAACAGGCGGTGCGGAAAATGACTTCCCTGCCCGCACAACGTGAGCGATTGTCCGATCGCGGGCTGCTCAAAGAAGGATATTTCGCCGACATCACAGTGTTCGATGCGAATTCCATTGAAGATACGGCTACCTATACGAAGCCGGACAGCCTTTCCAAGGGTGTGAAATATGTTTTTGTGAATGGGCAGTTGGAATTTGAAAATGGAAAATTAACTGGAGCTTTGGCCGGCCAAGGATTGCGCGGGCCGGGTTGGAAGCACGAAGATACACATTTGCCAGATACCAGGTAGATGCTTCGCTGTATGGCATGGGGCGAAAACGGGATGTTTAATTGTCTTTAATGCCAGAAAATGCCAGAAACTTGCGGATGTCGGGAACTTCACACCGCGAGGGTCCATGGGCATTAACGGCGATGCAACGCGGGAGGTGCTTATGAGCAAAAGCGTGCTGGGTATATTAGACAATGAGGGGGAAGCGCGCAAAGTGAGGCTTGAGTTGAATGCTGCCGGCTTCAGCGATGCGGACATTGGGGTCGTCAGCAAGGCTGATTCGATCCATGCAGGAACAAATTCGGCGCCATTGACTACGACCGTCGTTTGCGATCGACAGAGCCAACTCGGCCCAACAATTGCTGACTTCTTCCGATCACTGCCGGGGCAGACAGGCCACAACGAAAACGCGGCCAGTGACCTGTCGAGCTACGCGAACGATCAGTCTTATTACGCTGAAGCACTGGAGCGCGGACGGATCGTGGTGATCGTTCGGGCGCAAGACCAGGAATCCGCCGACAACGCTTGCAAAGTGCTGAACCGCCACGGCGGAGACAACATTTCGGCGGACACGAAACCTGATGAGGTACGCGGTGTCACGACGCTGCCCGCGAGCAACGGGGCAATCCAAGCAGTAGAAACGCTAGAGCCGCACCTGACGCCGAGCGAAAGGACGGAGGGCCGGGTACAGGATCGCGGCGTGCGCGTTTACGACTACGCCCATGCAGCCGAAGCTCCAGCCAATCTCGCGCAACCTCAGCCGCCGGACGCAATGCCCGGTCCGCGGACGAGCACTGCCAGGACCTGAGATTCAGGAGCGTTCCTTTTCCAGCTCTCACCTACGAGTAGCCAAGCGATGCGTCTTCCTCGAAGTTATCGACGGGCCTGCGTCGTTGCGCCCAGAGACTGGCGGCTCTTGAAGAAATCAGCCCAGGGATCGCGGCGTTTCAATCGCTCGTGGAAGTTGCCGATGTTGAAATCCGCGGGATCAAGATCTGGGCGTACCTCGCTCCAGTCAAGAGGCGTCGATATCGGCGCGCGAGGCCGGCGTCGCACAGAATAGGGAGCGACGACGGTTTGCACGGAGCCATTTCGAAAGGGATCGAGATACACACGTTTGCCGCGGGCCGCGATGGAGTGCTCGACCGTTAATTTCTTCGGATGTGCCGCCGCGACTTCGCGCATCAAGGCTTCCGCAAACGACAAGACTTCATCAGCCGTAGGACCCAGGCGAATCGGGACGAATATGTGCAGCCCCCGGCTTCCCGACGTCTTTATGTAGGAAATCAGTTTCAGGGCATCGAGTGACTCTTTCACGTACAGGCTCGCCTCCGCGGCATCGCTGAATTTTCCGGAACTCGGATCGATGTCAATGCACATCCAATCCGGCTTAGGAAACGTTTTGGCTCGACTCCCGCACACGTGCACCGGAATACATCCGAAATTTGCCAGCGCGAGCTGCGTGGCGAGTGAGCCGCCCACGACATAGTTCGTCGATCCGCCGTCCGCGCGACGAATCCTCTTGGTCGGCGTGCCAAGCGGCATGCCCTTTGGCTTTTCCTTTTGATAGAAGCATTGGCCGCGCATGCCGTCGGGACATCGCTCGAGGGTCAAAATGCGGTCCTCGACGTAGGGATGAAGCCGCTTGAACACATTCTGGTAATGGTTGGCGAGATCAAGCTTGGTGTAGCCCTCATCGGGCCAAAACACTTTTTCCCCATGGGAAATCTCGACCCCGACGTTCTTGGAAGACTTTACTTTCACTTCGCCTCCAGCAGCGAAACATCTTTTGCCGCTTTGTCTTCACGTAAGCCGAGATAAACCGGGTGGCGCAGCTTGCCATCTTCGGTCCATTCCGCATACGAGATTTGGGCAACCAGCTTCGGCGACAGAAAGGTGACCTCCTTCATTCGCGGAAGATGGAGCACAGCAGGAACCTTGCGAATGAGTGGCTGAAATCGCCGATGAAGCGCTGCCAGAGTCTTTCCGTCGAAGCCGGTCCCCACCCGTCCGGCATATTCCAATTTTCCGTTTTTGTAGCCGCCGAGGAGAAGAGCGCCAAAGAATTTCCGTGATCCCTCGGGTTCTGTAAATCCCACGACGACGAATTCGTCTTCCCGGTGCACTTTAACTTTTAACCATTCCTTGGTCCGCCTCTGGATATACGGCGACCAAAGGCGTTTTGCCACGAGACCTTCAAGGCCCATGCGTTTTGCAATCCGGAACGCTTCGAGCCCGTTGCTGGCCAGCCTGCGCGACACCATCAATACATCGCTCGGAACGAGGACTTCTTCCAACCGCGCTCGACGCGTCGATAGCGGCTCTCGCCGTAGGTCTGTTCGGTTGACGTAGAGGCAATCGAAGGCCGCATAGACGGCGCCCGTCTTCCCCTGCTGCAACAATTGAAACCTTGAGACTCGGCGGCGATCGAAAACGAAAACTTCGCCATCCAGCAATAGAGTCGCGGAAGGAAGGGCACGAATCGCGTCGGCGATTTTCGGAAAGTCTCCTGCGCGATCTATATCATTGCGAGTGATGAGCGATACTTCCTTGCCTTCCTTGTAGGCCACAAGCCTGACGCCGTCGTATTTTTCTTCATAGGTCCATCCTGGCTCGTCAAAGGGTTGGTCAACCAGGGTTGCGAGCATCGGGCGGATACGAAATGGAATCTTATTCGTCATAGCCTGACAACCTGGTCTCCGGCATTCGCGCCTGGGCGCGGGGGCTGAGTTGGTCCGCCTCGACGCGATCGTCTCGCGCGGCTTCGGCTGTTCGGCAGTTTACTGTGATCGCTTCGCTAGATACAGGTGTCGCTTGTTCGCGGGAACTCTGGCCATTTTCGCCACGCCGTGAGCCGCTCGGTCCCTGACCGGTTGTAGGGTCAGCTAGATTTTTTTGGCGGCGGGACCTTGGCGCCCTTTTTCCGGGCTTCGGAAAGACCAATCGCGATCGCCTGCTTTCGGCTTCTCACTTTTCCGCCCTTTCCGCCTTTACCCGATCGCAGGGTGCCACGTTTCCTGCGACGCATCGCACTCTTCACCGTCTTAGCTGCCGCCTTACCATATCGCGCCATGCTTCCTCCTATCGCTCTTAATGAGATGTAGAGTCTGGGGAACCTTTACCGAAAAAATCGAACTGTCAGGGAATAGACGCCTCGGAGCCCACCAAAGGCCGGCGAGCAGTCGAAAATATTGCTGTAGCGAATCACTGGAGATCCTGTATCGATAAACACAATAGCGCGTCGCTGCGTCACTATCAGAAATCGCCACTGAATTCTTGCGATCGTGCGGACTGTGCGTAGCAACCGGTGTCGCGAATACGTCTCTATCGCTCAGCCGGCGGCGATGATTCTCTTTCAACGACGAAGCCATTCTCGGGAGATATCCTGACGGTGTAAATCTCGTCAAAGCCCTCTTCGAGCTTGGGGCCGAGCAGCTTTCGGAAGGTGCTCGCGACACCCGGCACTGGGATTCTGTGCTTCCCAACTCGCTGATTATTTCGCCGAATGGCGTCCTGCAGCGTAGTCTCAAAAAAGTACGCAGCGACCCGAAAGCCAGACGCCCGCGCAGGCCCGATATAACGCGATCGGTCACTTGGCAACGGATTTGTATTGTCGATGACAAACGACTGTTTCCCCTGGAGGCAGGCCTCGAGCAAGAGTTGCTCCCGCTGCCGTGTTCGCAACATATCCAGGCTGATGCGAACGTGACTGTCGAAAAAACGGTCACGATAGAAAGATGTCTTCCCCGATCCCTGAATGCCCACAAAGATTACAGCTTCCATCGGCGGATTAGGAACCACCCGGGGTGACCTTTCGCACGACGCGCCGTGCGAGTTTCGGCAGTTTGGGAGGACGCGCGCCATGGCGCACTGCTCCAGCCACCGGCACGTACGTGAGCTGCATCCGTTCGCGCGCGCATCGCAACAGCAAACCACCTCGGCTCATATCACCGCGGCCGACAAACTCCGCAGGAAACGTCAGCCGCTCTCCAAAAATTCCGAGCAGAGGTTCAACATATTTTGGTGTCGCGACACTACCCAGCAGAACGACTTCGCAATCGCCCATGTGATCGCAAAGTAGTCGCGCGTCGCGCTCCAGGGGAACGCGATACCGCGGTTCGCTGGCATCTACACTTCCCGCCGCAATCTCGCGCAATTCCCCCAGAGTGAACGCCTTGTCTGGCGACACCAAACCACCGGCAGCAGTAATCACAACAACACCAGGAATGCCGCGTGGCGGATTGGCGTGGGTTTGCGCGTAGGTCAATTTGCCGCGGAAGTACAATCCGCTGATGAAACTGAAAATTTCTCCCAGCGGCACGCCCTCATTGCGAAGTCGCAACGCCAATGGAGACCGCCCATTTTCTCCTAGAATCAACCTAGCGCGGAGGCCGGAAGCGTTAGCCGGTGAGAGTAGAAAGATCCGGTGCCGACTGGACTTTAATGAGGGCGTTCCCTCAGGAAAGGTACCTGCGGAGAAACCTTGACCGGCGAACCTGATGACTTTCGTTTCCATTCTTTTCGGAGACGACACCACAGTGCTGCGAGAATTTTCATGATAACTCAGCGGCCGGAAGGAAAAAACACAAGCACGTCCTCCTAAACCTAGACTTTCGTCTTCTTGTGGTGTCCTCTTTGACCCTTGCGAACAGTGCCAGCCACCCGTGAGGTGCCACCGCGCGTACCAACCATTGGATCGCCGCTAGCCGCCTTCTCGACATCGCCCCCAGCGTCCCGGGCGATTTCCGCGAGCAACCGATTACTAGCAATCGAGCGTGCTTGCGTCGAAGTTATGTCCTGCTTCGACGCGTAACGGTCGCGATGTTTGATCAGCAACCAGGAACGATTCGCGTTATGTCCATAACCTCGCGTGCGCACCAGCACCCATGACCCTCGCAATTTGCGGCCGTTGAGCGTGAACTTCAGTTCGCCATTTTGGACAGCTTTGCTGACATCCTCGCCTTCAGGAGTCCACGTTCCGTTGTCCCAGACCATTACCGTCCCGCCGCCGTATTCTCCATTCGGAATCACTCCCTCAAAACTCGCATACTCGAGGGGGTGGTCTTCGACCTGCATGGCAAGTCGTTTCACTGCGGGATCCCGAGACGGTCCCTTGGGGACTGCCCAGGACAATAACACTCCGCCAAATTCCAGGCGAAAGTCGTAGTGCAACTGGGAAGCACGGTGCTTTTGGATGACATAGATCCCTGCGGATTTCGCACCGTTTGACTGACCTCCCGTCGGTTCCGGGGAAACCTGGAAATTCCGCTTCTTGCGATACGTTGAGAGTGTCATGTGCCAGCTGGGTTCCGGTCAGGTCTGCTGTCGGAAGTTAGATGCACGATGATCGCTATGGGCCGCGCAAAGTTTACCGGTGGAATAAAGATTGGCAACGAGCGAAGACGTCAGCGCAAGCATCCTTAGATCAGATAGAGACGTGATCTTCGAGATCTTCTTTGGTTCCCCCCCGCGGAGAGAGCAACCCCGCTCCTCGGCGCTTCAGAACCCTTACCACCGCATCGAGAATTTTCGTTTCGACTCATGTTCCGCACAACTCTTTCCATCTTCTCGGTTTAGCCCGCTGCGTCAAGAATCGCTCAGCAGCCGGTACGCGATTCCATCGCACAATCGTTTCAGATCACGGTATGCGAACCAGCTCAGCATACGCCAGATGTCGCCCAGCATCCGTGATGGGAATCACCCCCACGATAGCTGTTCATCCGCACAGTTGCGAGGTTCAGTTGCGAGGTTCAATCGCGCATTCTTGTCTGCTCGGTGCGGGCATCCGGACCCCACTACCTGAAGGACCCGATCGTCTTTCTAATTTTATTTTGGTACGTTGCCGCGCATACGGTGCTCCAGCCTTTCGCTGTCACCCATTGAGGTGACAATGGCTAAATGGGTTCTTGAATGTCCGAACTGCAAATTCAGATTCGAACACTCGCAAATTAACGATGTCGGGATGGCGTTACTCGAATTACCGCTTAAAACAGACCTTCCATCAACCGGTGTGGAGTGTACGTGTCCGAATTGCGGGCCTAGCGCAATCTACCGACGTACGGACTTGTTGTATCGGGCTTAGGCTTACTCTGCACACTGGCTAGTTGACCTGGCTGGTCGTTTCGCTTGATTCCGCTTCGACTGTCACATCGACGTCGGCACCCGCTTTCGTTCGACCTGCTTGCCTTTCTCGTCCGTGAGCGTGTTCCGATCCGAGTCTCCCCGAAGGAAAGGCAGACATGGACAAAATAGCACTGCGCCTAAATCAACGCCCGCGAAAGACGCTAGGTTTCCAGACTCCTGCGGGTAGACTTCGACAGAGTGTTGCGCCGACCCATTGAGCCCGCACGACCAGAAGTTGTGCCCAAGAAATTACTTGCCCTCAGGACTGGATGCGTGCTGGGCCTGTTCGACGGACTGTTTCTCGCCAGTCCTCACTCCCATAGCCGCGTTGAAGAACATGGACTTCGGATGCTCATTTTCCTTCGCATGATACATTGCAGCGTCCGCGTTCTGGATGAGCGTCTCCGCGTCACGAAGGTCCAGATGGCAAAGATATTATTCGCGACTCGCGACCACTGGCGCTCTGCGCGCTGTGGCGAGCCCGCCAGGCCACCAGTTCCAATCGCCTGCAATGCGAAGAAGTGCCGGACCGATTACAATACGAACGAGTGTCGCGTCAATCAACACAGCGACCGCCAACGTAAATCCGATCATCTTGACCACCAAGAAATCTCCGAACGTGAATGCCGCAAATACCACGATCATGATCGCGGCGGCGCTCGTAATCAGGCCTGCGGTTCTAGCCAGACCCTCCGGGATCGCATCCATTTCACTCAGTCCGCTCCTTCTGGCTTCCAGAACGCGTGCGACCAAAAATACTTCGTAATCCATGCTTAATCCGAAGACGATAGCAAACGCGACGATCGGTACTAGGGGAAACACGCTACCGGTTCCCCCGGGAACTCCCAGGAACTTGCTTCCGTGTCCATCTTGGACGACGAAAACCAATGCTCCGAAGGCCGCAGCGACCGAGAATAGGTTGAGTGCGATGGCCTTCACGGCGGCGAAGATCGATCGGAATCCGAACAGCAGAGCAAGGAGCGTCCCCCCCACCACCAGCGCCATTACAGACGGAATGCGGTCTCTGATAATCGTTTCATAATCGGCGTTGAGTGCCGGGATGCCGCCAACGAGAAGGGTTGCGCCAGGCACCCCGGTGAGAGCTGCCGCGCCGGTCTTACGCAGCTCCCGCACCCAGTTGACCTGGTCGCGCAGGGAGACCGAACTCGCGGGTAACACCTCAAGCAGCGCCGCTCGTCCGTCACTACTCAGGAACGTTCGACGCGTCTCCCGCGAGAGATCAGGGAGCGAAGATCGGTTGTTCGCCGCAAGCGTAGTGATGGAAATCACGCGGTCACAGCGAGGGTCGGTCGCGAGGCGCTTGCTGAGACGATCCAGCGCATTCCACCCCGCGTCGGTTTGCGCGACGGAATCCGTTGGAAGTTCGACGATGACGCGCAACGATTCAACAACGCCGCCCCGATCCATCCGTTCAAGGGTGTGCAGCGCATGGACTGATTCCGCCGCTTGCGGAAGCCAATCCCCTCGGGGGAGGCTGGTATCCAGTCGTCTGACCTGCCACGCGAGCAGAATCAAAGGAGCACCCGCCAAAAAGAGGGCAAGCCAGGGATGCGCGACGATCGTCTTTCCCCACTGCCGCCAGCGAATTCCCGTACGCGCGGCCCGCTGCACATCCAACTTTGCAGTAAAGGGCAATCTGCCAAGATCAATCCGCGGACCGAGCAATAGAAGCGCTGCCGGAAGCAGGGTATTTGTAAGCAACACACTTATTCCCGTCACTAGGAATCCCGCGACACCGATGGAACGGATTTCGCTGATCGGAACTGTCAAGAGGGCTAGAAATCCGATGGCTACCGTCGAGGCTGAAATCAAGAGCGTGCGACCTGCCTGACGTGCCGCGATGACCGAGGCCACGGATCCGGCGTGCCCGGCGGCAATCGCTTCCCGGAAGCGGCTGATCATGAGGAGTGCGTAGTCGATTCCCAGGCCCAGGCCAAGCATGGTGGCCAAATTCTGAACCAGAATGGACAAGTGCCAGCGCTGGGCCAGAAATCCCGTAATCGCCAGAGTGGTCGCGATGGCAAGCTGGCCAACCGCCAATGGAATCAGGGCGGCCATCAGGCTTCCAAACGCCACCAACAGAAGTGCGAGGGTCGCGGGGATCACCAGGCTTTCGCCGCGATGCACGTCGGCGGCGCTCGTTTTCCGAATATCGAAATTCAGTGGAATCTCGCCTGTGAGTTCGATCTTCACCGCCGGATAACGGCCCCGGAGTTGATTTTCAAACGCGCTTGCCAGCTGGTGAAGCTCCGGAACAAGCGACTCGACTGGACCGCCGGTTGACGTGAGTCCCACGAGAACAAACGTTCCCCCTCCACGGCCCAGAAAAATCGGATCACGCAACTCGAGATAGGACACCGCTCCTGAAACGCCGGGTTGCTCTCTCAGTCCTGCCACGATGGTTTCTAACGCTTGTCCGCCTTCCTCCGAATCCGCAGGTGGAAGTCCCTCGATCACCAGGACAACGCGGTCCACAAACGGCGACCGAAAACGACTGGCCAGCTCCTCCCGGACAGTTTCAGCTTGGCTCCCTTCGACACGCGTTGCTGTCTCCAGGCGGCGCTCTGCGTGAAAAGAGAATGGAAGAAGTGCGATGGTTGCTGCGAGGACTATCCCTGAAACCCAAAAATGGCGCACATCCATAGCTATAATGTGTCATATCAGACAAGATCGTCGTCACCAAAACTCTGCGGTGGCGCCTAAGAACCACAGGGGCGAAAGAGGTGCTCCAATTCGGAATGAGTTCGTACGTTTGCGCTTAGGTTCGCGAGTTTACACTTGCGCGCGACTCACGTACGGACCTATCTGAATCTGGTAAACTTTGCCCCATTGAATGAGGAGGATCCATTCGTATCTTACTTTTGCTCGGACTGCTTGCCGCGACGCAACCTGGAGTAGCAGACCCGCGCCTTGGCTCGTGGACGCTCGTCTCTGCGCAGTCTAGTCTGGATCCGCCGAACCAGCTCTCCATAACACCACTGCATGGCGGGGCGCATGTAGTCATGTCCGGCGAAACTCATCTCGATTTCACTGCAAATTGGAACGGACACGAATCGTCCGCACCAGGCAATCTTGCGTTCAATCAAATTGAGCTGCGCAGGATCGATAAGAGGCAGGCGGAGGTCAAGGAGGAAAAGGATGGAGCTGTTGTGGCGACGATTCGCGAAAAAATTTCGAATGATGGGAACGAGCTAACGGCCACGACTGCGACCGGAGGCCACGCCGATCAGATCACCGTGTGGACGCGAAGCGGAGGTACGAAGGTCGCCAACGACCTCTTCGCAGGCGAATGGACGCAAGACCTCAGCAAGACTCGTTTGCGGCAAGGATTGGTGCTTAAAATCGAGACGGACGGAAGCGGTGGGATCCGTTTTCTGGGTGACTTCAGCTACAACGCCCGTTTTGACGGAAAGCAATACGATCTGAAGAACTCCCGCAACGATACCGTGACGCTTGAACTTGTGGATCCTCATACGGTGGATGCGAGCTACCGGCGGGACGATCAAGTCACGCAAAAAGATAGGTGGGTGGTTTCCGCGGAAGGGCAGCAGATGACACTATCCACCACCGGCACGTTGGAAACGGGCCAGCGGCTAACGGAGAAGCTCTTGTTTAAGAAGCAGTAGCGGATATGGCGTCTGTCCAGTCCACAAGCTTATCGCTCGGTGACACCGCGTTGACCTCACGAGCCGCGACCGAAATGATCCCTTTGCGATACATGAATTTCAGAATGCCGTTAACGGTATCTTCCAGAGACGGATCTGCCTTGCCCCAGACGGAGGCGTCGCGGGCCTTTTGATAAGAAGAGCTGTCGTAGCGTTTGAACTCCATCGCCGAGATGTTGTCGACAGAGCCCACCAAAAAATCCAGCAGCGGAAAGAGAAGATCTTCCTTCCGGCATCTGCGGATCAGCTCGGGAACGAAGTCGGGAAGCCTGAATGTTTCGAACTGGCGGCCAGTCGCTTTGGTAATAAGCCCGGTAATATCCATCATGTTCGAATAATCGTCCCGCGTGACATGGTAAGTCTTATTCGCTGTACCGAGAGTGGTAGAGATCGCAACGATGTTGTTCGCCACAATGTCCGCCGGAACAAAGCTGACCTGGTTGAGAGTATCAACGCCAATGCCGTGATTTACCATGAAGGCGACTAAGCGAACGGCGATATCGAAGTTGTTACCTCCGCCCGTCACCGAAGGACTCACCAGAGCAGGCCGGAAAATCCGCGCGGAAAGTCCCCGGCTGCGCGCGTCGACAACCACCTGTTCGGCTACCCATTTCGATTGGCTGTACCCAAAATCGAGTAGCTCCATATTCTCGTTCAGGTCGGTCTCATTCAGAACTGATTTCACCGCCCAGCCAAACACGAAGGTAGTCGAGACATAATTGAATTCTTTGGGCCGTCCCTCGAACGCCAGTCTTACGACCTCATTGGTTCCCAGCACGTTCGCGTCACGCATCAGGTCGTAGTTGAAGAGGTAGTTCACGGTGGCACCGTTGTGGAAGACCGTGTCGATTTCACTCGCGAGGAAATCCCACTCGTCCTGCGTCAGGCCCAGCTTTGGCTGCCCTAGATCTCCGCAGACGGGGATCACCCGAGCTTCGAACATCTCCATCAGACCCACCCCGCAGGGTCCGATTGACTCCATCCCGTCCCTCAGTCTTTGCTTACCTTGCTTTTCGTCGGAAGACCTGACGAGAACATAGATCTTCGCCCGTGTCTGTTCGAGCAAGCTTTTCATGAGGAATGGCCCAATGAAGCCGGTCCCGCCAGTGAGCAGCACCTGATTCAGCACCGGTGTCTCCGGCAAGGGCACAGGCACCGGAGGCTCGAAGATGAGTTTCCTGTCGTTGCTCATCATTTGCTTCTCAGCGGCGCGCTGCTCTTCACGAAAAGCCGCAAGGGAATGACGCAGATGAACCAGCGCCTCTTCGGGAGCGCACTTCAACTTTTCGGCTAGTCCAAACAGCTCGGCAACGGCGACACGCTGAATCACGCCAATATCTACCTGCCTCGCCAGCATCTCGGCGCCTTTATCTTTGAGGAGTTCCTTGAGCTCATGAACGAACACAACAAGATCCAGGGAATCCAGCCCAGCTTCGACGAGGTTGTACGATTCCTTACCTGTCAGGTTGTACTTGGCTTTCAATTCGGCGAAAGAGGAATGCATGTCGGAATCGCACGGGGAGTTCCCGCCGTCCTTCTCCCGCGAAAACTCCGAAAGAACGGTGAACTGACCTAGCTGCCACATCTGCTTGGTCTTGTGGCGCATAATCTTCCCCGAACTCGTTCTCGGGATCGCACGCGGCGCGATGATCGAAATCACCGCTACTTCCACGTTGAGATAATTTCGGACCGCGGCGGCAATCTTTCGTGCGTCGGGAAGCGCCCTGGGATTTTTGGCTTCGGCGACGATTGCCAGCGCAGGTTCGCTGTCTTCCTGAATCTGGAACGCTGCTACGCAGTTGTGCCGGATCAGACCGGATGCTTTCTCCACGACGTTCTCAATGTCGTGCGGGTAATAGTTTTGCCCGCGCAGAATAATCATGTCCTTGATGCGGCCGCAGACGTAGAGTTCGCCGCCGTGGAAGAATCCTATGTCGCCGGTCCGCAGGTAGCCGTCGTCATAAGGAGTATCGTCCACAAGCCGCGCGCGAAACTGCTTCAGAGTCAATTCGGGATTGTTCCAGTAACCTTGGCACTTACCGCTTCCGGCGACCCAGATTTCACCGGTGCGCTCTGGCTTAAGAGGGAAGTGCCCTTCCGGATCCACAATCTTAACGTCGAGACCCGGCAGCGGCGTTCCACAACTGACAATCTGCGTGGCCCCGTCGATTTCAGAGATCTCGGCAGTCATGCGGGCCGTCCCCAGCGAGAGGGCACGTTTGTTGACGGAAACGATGTTGCGACCGCCCAGTGAGACCGCCAGAGTATTCTCAGCCAGCCCGTAGGCGACATAGAAACTCTCGGACTTCAGTCCATAGGACTGAAACGCTTCCAGAAACCGTGTGTAGGTATCCGGCTTTACGGGTTCCGCGGCGCACATCAAAACGCGAAGCGAACTGAGATCACAAGCCTTCAAGCTCTCCTTGGAAAGTCTTCCGGCGCGCAGGCAATAGTCGTAGGCGAAGTTGGGCGCAGCCGTCGCGGTGGCGCGGTAGGCCGTCATTGCATCGAACCACAGGATCGGCCGCTGAATGAAGTCCGTGGGAGAGAAACCGTACGTCGTGCCACCTTTCAGCGCTGGATATAAGTAGCACCCGATGAGTCCCATATCGTGATACTGCGGAAGCCAGGAAACGACGACCGGCGCGGAATGGTCGATCACCAGCGGACACGTATCCAGAATGTTTTCGTGCGTGACAATCACGCCCTTGGGCTCCATCGTCGAACCGGAGGTGTACTGGAGAAACAAAATCTTTGAATGATCGGCAGCTGGTCGATCCGCAATCGCATCCACGAAATCTTCCGTGGCGATCCACGGCAGACCGGAAATGTAATCTACGTCAATGCCGCACGCCGAGACTCCACTTCTGGCGAGATTCGTCTTGAGGGATGCCTGGTAGTCTCTGCTCGTTAAGATCCCAGCCGCCTGGCAATCCTTTGCGATGTGTACCATCTTGTACAGTGCACTCTGGAAGCCACGTGAACTGGGGGGATACACCGGCACGGGGATCAATCCGGCGCGCACGCAGCCAAAGAATGCGCAGATCATTTCGAGCCCCGGCGGGTACGCAAGCAGCAGCCGGTCGCCCGCCCCGAAACGACCCTCTTGCCACAAATATCCGGCGATCGCCTCCACTCGGTGGAGAAACGACGCGTAGGTGTAGCTTTCGATCGGATTGCCGTTTACATCAAGGTACGAATAAAGAAGTTTGTCCGGGTGCTCATCTGCCAGCCTATCCAGGTGGCCTAAAATTGACGCCGCCATCAATCAGCGATCCTCCAATGTTGAATAGAACGCAAGCCAGTAAACGAAACATCTCTCCCCAGCAAGCGAGGTGATCGGCGGTTGAGTTTGAAAGTGCAGACCTCAAATGTAGGCCGACGGTGAGAATGTTCGCTTAATTTTTTCTCAGCATAAGCATCGCTCGACGCTGTGGGGAATGGATGTGTTCCTTTTTGGCGCACAAGGGCGCGAATTGGAATCGCGAAGCTCCGCCGACCTTCTATGGTCCCATGCAGGAACCCCATTTCGTTATGGTTCATCGACGGTGATATATTAACAAAGCGTCATGGACAATGCCATGCGTCGTCGCTTCCATTGTTCACATGCTGCAACCAGGCATCACATCCCTTCCGAATGTCCTTGATTGTCTTTACCGGCCCGCATTAAAATCGTGCTGCGGGGCTGTCGGCACGGCACCAATTTCGCTGAGGGTCAGCACCCCGGGTGCGGCGTATGGAACGCGTCGGGCCCAATTAGCATGACCGCGGAGGCGCCGGTGACGTTCGAATCCCAAGTGTTGACCGCTCAAGATCTGGAGACTCCGGATCTTGTACCATCGGAATCCTCAGCGGCGTCGATTACCGCACCCGTCGGTGCATCTTCCTTTCCTAAAGTCTTACGTCGCCGCCTCGATAAATTTTTTGCCGACCAGAACATTACCTACAAAGCTGACCGTACCATGTGGGTCAAGATCGCTGTGGGTCTGGCAGTCCTCGTGGGCGCCTGGATTGCTTTGTATGCGCTGAGGCCCGCTTCATGGAGGTTTGTTGCCCTCTACCTTTTAGGTGGCCTCGCGCAGACATTCCTTTTGCTGAACATTGCCCATGACAGCAATCACAACGCCATCTCGTCCCGGCCGCGCGTCAACAAAACCCTGAACTATGTCTTCGATTTGTGCGGAATCAGCTCGTACATGTGGCGTATCCTCCATCATCGGGGCCATCACTCCTGCATCAATCTCCACGGCGAAGATGATGCGCTTTCAGGACGCCGCATCTTTCGTTTTACCCCCTATGAATCCCGCGCGCCGTGGCACCGGTTCCAGCACATCTATGCGCTGTTCTTTTATGCAATGTTCTCTCTCGACTATGTGTTCTTCAGGGACTTCGAGAGCTTTTTCTTCCCTTCCCACGATTATCTGAAACGCGCCAATCATTCTCTGCGCGAATATGCCATTCTCGTTGCCGGCAAGGCCTTCTACCTCACTTACATGCTTGTCTTGCCGGTGATGGTGCTTGGGAAATCACCTCTGCTGGTCGCCGGGGCGTTCCTCCTGGTCCATTTGTTCGTCGGTTTAGCCGTAACGCTTGTATTCCAGACGACGCACACCATCGACAGCACCTACTTTCCCGCGAACCGTGGTGAGTTTGACAACGGCGTGTATCACATCTTCGCCACAACGGCCGATTATGCGACGGAAAACCCGCTTGTCGGTTGGCTCGCCGGCGGGCTCAACCATCACATCGTCCACCATCTGTGCCCTTTCGTGTGCCATACCCACTATGCTCCGCTGACCAGAATCGTGAAGGAGACCGCCGAAGAGTTCGGAGTTCCCTATCGGCAGCACGCCACCATGGCTCAGGCAATCTGGCATCATCTGATACTCTTAAAGCAACTGGGGAACGAAAACTGATTCTGAGCATTTTATTTTTACTTATAGTCTCGCTACCACTTCCTACAACTGACGTGAAATCACCTGCGGTGCGAGTCGATTACCAGGACGGCTGGGTATGACCTCATCCACTCCTATCCCCATTGTTTCCCGATTTCGCTGCTTTGCGGATTCTCGCGCGATGTTCCGCAATCCAGTGCAGGTTTTGTCGAGCTACAACAAAATCTTCGGAGACACATTCCGGCTCTATTTGGGTGGTCTCAAGGAAGCTATCGTTACGATCGATCCCGCTGTGATTCAGCACGTGTTAAAGACCAATGCGGAGAACTACCAAAAATCCGAAATTCAAGTAAAGCGGATGGGCCACTTCCTGGGGAAGGGTCTTCTTACGACCCACGGAGAGGCCTGGCGTACGCAGCGGCGTCTCATCCAAAAAGGCTTCGATCGAACGCAACTCGATGCGCTGTCCTCAATCATGCAGGACTCCCTCGCTGAGTCACTGCGGGATTTCGACAGACAGACCCGTCGCGGCCCCGTCGATATCTACCCCCAGCTGATGAAAATTACCTTCGCGATGGTCGCCCGATCGTTATTTGGCGCACGATTGAAGGACGAAGACATTGATCTTGTCAGCCATACCATCTGCATCGTCCAGGAGTTCATAGTTCGGCAAACCCTTCAGCCCTATCTGAATCCCTGGTTCGCTGTCTCGGGGGAACTGCGCAGGCACGAAGGCATGCGCACCCGCGCGGACGCTGTTCTGCTCGAATACATCCAGAAGCGCCGCAACGAACCGCCCGGCCACGATCTTCTGCAGACTTTGATGGATGCGCGCTACAGCGATGGCGAAGGCATGAGCGATGAGCTCATCCTCAGTGAAAGCATGCAACTTCTCGTCGCCGGCCATGAAACATCGTCGAATGCGCTATCGTGGCTTTTTTATCTCTTGAGCTCGCGTCCGGATTGTCTCGAAAGGGTAAGGCAGGAATTTGATTCCGTGCTAGGCGAAGCGCCCCTGAGCTACAGCGACGTTCCCAAATTCGAATTTACGACTCAGGTCATTCAGGAGGGGCTCCGCCTCTACCCGCCGTTTTGGATGATCGACCGCATGGCTGTCGCGGACGACCGCGTAGGCGACCTCGCCATACCCCGCGGATCGACCGTCATTGTGTATGTGTACGGTGCGCACCATGCTCCGCGCTACTGGCAGAATCCGGAAAATTTCGATACGGAGCGTTTCACCAAACCGAACGACAAGCTGCGCACGTCCTTCACCTTCCTTCCATTCGGGGGCGGACCCCGAGGCTGTATCGGTGGAAATTACGCGATGTTGCAAATCCTGATGATTTTGAGCGATCTGGTCAGAAAATACGATTTTCAGCTGGCTCCGGGCCAACTGATCGAAGCTCGTCCGATGGTCATTCTGCGGCCAAAGCACGGAATCCGCATGACGTTCACTAATACCATCGCGTCGGCCCCGTGCATCGCATAAGACGCGATCCGGTCGGAAACGAAACTTGAGTTGTAATGCGTGAAACATCGAGACAGCATTTGTTGGAATCACATGCCCGAGTTTTTGTACCAAGCCTAGGCCGGCACCGTACGCTTCTTTTCTGTGTGTTTTCAGAAATGACAGTTTCTGCCAACTGAGAGCTCGAATCGGGACAAGCGACTCCGTCTTAGCGACCCGAACGGGTCGGGCGTCCAAAATCATGAGCACGTTCCATCTCAAGATTACGAAATAAAGTTGCCGTCCGTGATTGCCAAGATTACCCGGGGGAGAGCTTCCGGATGGCGTTGGGAACAGCATAAAGAGGCCGGGAGCTTAGCGCATGATGGATCAAAGAGGCACTCCTTTTACCACGAGAGCGTCGCGGTAGGGGGGTGCGCCAGTTCGATTCGGTCGTCCGGATTGCACATAACAGCCTCAACATCGAGTTTTGCAACAGAGTTTTGCATCGCGATAGCCGCATGAAGCCCATCTTTCGTCTTTTTTCGCAGGTGCTAAGCCAAACCCGGTGCCACTCCTTGGTGTTGCGATCTGACCGAACAGCTGCTGGCCACTTTCTTCATGATAACACTACCAGTTTGCTGAAACTGACCCTTTCAGAACAGGTGCTTTGCTATCACATGGACACCGCTTTGCCCGCTTGATGGGATTAAAAAAAGGCGTGTTCACGATGCCTTCGCGACAAATCGCGTGCACCGGTTTTCGACTGCGGCCGTTCACGCCGCGCAGCGTTCGCCGTGAATAAGTATTCGGAATCGCCATTGACGGTGCCATTCAGCTCAGTATCGAGAGGGCCTTCTGAACGAGACTAAACACCCGTCTGAGGCTCATGATGAACGGCGAAGTCGTTCGTGGAATGGCACTTAGGCAACAAATGTACACAAAGACTTCCGGCGCGAATCCAATTTTACACCTAACTCTTGGGTTTCCAGGTCCCAATCGCGGAAAGTTTAGCGACAAATCACAGCGTGCTGGCAGGAGATTATGAACGAGCAGCGTTTGAGGGTAACAGAAATAGTGATTCGAAGCGGGTGGACGTGTGCTTGCGGAGCGATCATGCTTCTGGGCGCCCTCTTGGTTTCGGGCTGTGGTAATAAGAACACCGCGGCTGCCGGGCCGCCGCCGCTGCCGGTCACCTTTGTGGAGATCCACCCTGCGGACGTGGCGATAACCGGTGAATGGGTTGCCACCCTCGACGGGTACGTGAATGCCCAGATTCAGCCGCAGGCCAGCGGATACCTGATCCGGCAGGACTACCAAGAAGGTGCGCTGGTTTCCAAGGGACAGGTGCTCTTCGAAATCGACCCTCGCCCATTTCAGGCTGCGTTGGATCAATCCAAAGGTCAACTGGCACAGGCAAAGGCGCAGGTAGAGCAGGCGGAAGCGCAGCTGGAATTGGCTCAGATCAATGTGAATCGCGATACTCCTCTTGCGCAAGCGCGGGCTATCGCGCAGAGCCAACTCGACAACGATACGCAGCAGAAAGCCCAAGACGAAGCAACCGTGCAATCGGCTAAGGCCTCCGTCGCTGCCGCTGAGGCTGCAGTTGCCAATGCGGAGTTGAATCTGGGATTCACCCAGGTCCGTTCGCTCATCACCGGTATTGCGGGACAAGCGACCACGCAGGTCGGCAACCTTGTGAACACACAATCGGTGTTGACGTCAGTCTCACAACTCGACCCTATTAAGGCCTATTTCTCCATCGGCGACTCCGAGTACCTCGAACTTACGCAGCGAGTCAGCCACGACCATGGCGATCTCCTCAAGAACGCTTCGGCGATTCCTCTGACTCTCACGCTCTCAACCGGGGAGGACTTCTCGCACAAAGGACTGATCGCCTTCGTGGACCGACAAATCAATGTGCAAACCGGCGCCATTCGAATCGCTGCCGCGTTTCCTAATCCTGGGAACATTCTTCGGCCGGGGCAGTTCGGGCGAATCAAGGCCGAAACCGAACATCGCCATAATGCGCTGCTCATTCCGCAAGTGGCGGTGGAGGATTTTCAGGGCCTTCATCAAGTTTACGTGGTCGGCTCTGACGGCATAGCTCACGTCGAAACTGTCGTGCTCGGCCCGCAGATCGGCACGAATTGGCTGGTTGAGTCGGGGGTGTCGCCGGGCGCGCGAGTGATCGTCGATAACCTTCAGAAGCTCCGCGATGGCGCCCCAGTCAATCCGCACCAGGGAGCTGCCGCGGAAACGACTCCAACTACGAACTCGGCAGGGAGATAATCGATGTCGAAGTTCTTTATTCGCCGGCCGATCGTAGCCATTGTCATCGCCATTCTTACGGTCATCGTCGGGCTGGTGGCGATGGCTTCGCTGCCCACCTCGCAGTTTCCCAATATCGTTCCACCAGAGATTTTGGTCACCGCGACTTATCCGGGCGCGGATGCCAAGACCCTGTCGCAGGCGGTAGCGACGCCGATTGAGCAGCAGATGAACGGCGTCGACAACATGATCTACATGGACTCGGTGAGCGCTAACAATGGAGTGATGCAGCTGTTCGTCGACTTTGACGTCAAGACCGACCCGGACATAGACCAAGTTCTTGGACAACTGCGCGTCGATCAGGCGCAGTCGCAACTCCCGTCGCAGGTAACCGTGGCCGGCCTCACCGTTCAAAAGTCCCTGACATCGCCGCTGATGTTGATCGCCATCAACTCTCCGAGCGGCAAATTAAGCCAGGATTTTCTCACCAACTACGCGGTCATCAACATTCAAGACCAGATCGCCCGGGTGCCGGGAGTTTCTCGTGTCCAAGTCTTCGGTGGCACCTATGCGCTGCGCGTGTGGGTCCAGCCCGACAAAATGGCGCAGCTTGGCGTGACCGCGCCGGAGGTGATCGCTGCGATCCAGACTCAGAACAATGTGAACCCTGCGGGGCAGATCGGCGGCGAACCTATTCCCAAAGGCCAACAGTTCACCTACACCGTTCGAACGCAGGGTCGCCTGGTCAAGCCGGAAGAATTCGGCGACATCATCATCCGCGCCAATGCCGACGGCTCGATCCTCCATCTCCGCGATATCGCTCGTGTCGAGTTAGGCGACCAAGCCTACGCCATTTCTGCCCGCTACAACCAAGCGCCCTCGGGCGTTATGGCTATTTATCAGCTACCCGGTTCTAACGCCGTGGAGACGGCCGCCGCGGTCACCAGGCGCATCAAGGAACTGTCCGCGACCTTCCCGTCAGGCATCTCATACGACGTCCCGCTAGACACCACCAAGGCGGTCACGGCCGGCATTCACGAGATCGTCATGACGCTTGTCGAAGCTCTGGGCTTGGTCGTCCTGGTGGTCTTCATCTTCCTGCAGGGCTGGCGCGCCACGCTGATTCCCTTATTGGCAGTTCCGGTTTCGCTCATCGGAACATTCGTTATTTTCCCGGCCCTCGGCTTCTCCATTAACACGCTGTCGCTTTTTGGCCTCGTGCTCGCCATCGGCTTGGTCGTGGATGACGCCATCATCGTCGTCGAAGCGGTGGAGCACCACATCGAGGAGGGGATGGACCCCAGGGCCGCCACCGAAAAGGCCATGGAAGAAGTTGGCGGCCCAGTCATCGCCATCGCCCTGATTCTGGCCGCGGTATTCATCCCCACCGCATTCATTCCCGGTATAACCGGCAGGATGTATCAACAGTTTGCCGTAACCATTGCCATATCGGTGTTGATTTCGGCTTTTAACGCGCTCACACTTTCGCCCGCGCTCGCATCACTCTTGCTCAAGCCCAAGGACAAAGAGGCGAAGAAAGGCCCGCTGGCAAAGGCGTTCGGCGTCTTTAACCGGTTCTTTCACCGAACCACGGAGAGATTTGTGCACACCTCCGACGTGCTTGTGCACAAATCTGCCTTTGCTATGGTCGGCATCGCAATAGTCGCGGTACTGGCTGTTTTCGTCGGCAGCAGTCTTCCCGGCGGTTTCATTCCGACAGAAGATCAGGGCTACATGTTTTTGGCCCTGCAACTTCCCGACGCGGCGTCCGCACAGCGCACCGACGCCGCCCAACAGAAAATCAGTGCCGCCTTGCTCAAGACTCCAGGCGTGCAAGGTGTCATCGCGGTTACGAACTTTTCGCTGCTCACTCAGGTTCAGAGCACGAATGCCGGCTTCTTTTTCGTGGCTCTTAAACCGTGGGAGACTCGCAAGAGCAAGCAACAGCAGCTCGAATATATTCAGAGCCATCTGCAACAGCAACTGGCGGCTGATCCGGACGGCATCGCCTTTGCCTTCCCGCCTCCGTCGATTCCGGGCATTGGAACTTCCGGCGGAGTCACCATGGTGCTAGAAGATCGCTCAGGAACCGATGACCCTGCAACGTTGACGAAGAACGTCTTCGATTTTCTGGGCGCGCTTAAAAACCGACCCGAGGTGGCCGCAGCCATTCCTTCGTACCAGCCCGCCGTGCCGCAAATTTATGCGGATGTGGATCGTGAGAAGGCGCTGCAGCAGCAGGTCAATCTGTCGGACATTTACACCACCATGCAGACTTTCATGGGCGGCTATCTCGTGAATTACTTCAATCGTTTCGGTCGCCAGTGGCAAACCTATGTCGAGGCAGAAGGCACGTCGCGTGCCAGCATTAGCGATATCAATCAGTTTTACGTCCGCAGTGCCAACGGCGGGCAGGTTCCGCTGGCTTCGCTGGTTAAGGTCAAGCAGATCACTGGTCCTGAGTTCATCTTCCGCTTCAACGAATACAACGCCGCGCAGCTCAACATTACCGGGGCGCTTGGTTATAGCTCCAGTCAGATTCGCACCGCACTGGAAGACACATTTAAGAAAACCATGCCGCCCGGTGCGGGCTTCGACTATTCTGGTATGTCTTATCAGGAGCAGCAGGCTGAAAAGGGCGTGCCTTCCTGGGCGGTCTTCGGATTGTCGCTACTCTTCGTGTTCCTCATCCTCGCCGCGCTCTACGAGAGCTGGACGCTTCCTTTCAGCGTTCTGCTCAGCACTCCGGTCGCGATTCTCGGTGGATACCTGGCCCTCCGCGTTCGGCTGCTTGAAAACGACATATTCGCCACCGTCGGGCTGATCATGTTGATCGGTCTGTCGGCCAAGAACGCGATCCTGATCGTCGAGTTTGCTAAGTCGAATTACGAAAGCGGACAAAGCATCGCCGAGTCCGCTCTTGGCGCCGCACGGTTGCGTTTCCGTCCCATCGTGATGACCGCTCTGGCCTTCATCTTTGGTTGCCTCCCGCTGTGGACAGCTTCCGGCGCCGGCGCCGCTTCTCGCCGTATTCTCGGAACCGTCGTAATTGGCGGCATGTCCCTCTCCACCTTGATTGGCCTCTTATTTATCCCCGCAACGTTTGCGGTTGTCGAGTACCTCTCCCATCGTTTTGTCAAAGGCGGCAAAAACACGACGATGGATTCGAAGGATCTCAACCCTGTCGACGTTGACAAGGGTTCCGGCGGCGGACTGCAGCCACCGGCCGTCGGAGATCTGGCATGACGAGCTCTTCACTGAGTCGCACGCTCGTTTTCGCGATCGCGGCCGGAGTCCTTGTCGTCGGCTGCAATGTAGGTCCGCGGTATAAACGTCCCGCGTATGCCACGCCGCCGGCTTTTCGCGGAGCAGACAATGCCGGGGTGGTCAGCGATTCGCAGAACTCTCTCGGCGATGAACAATGGGCCGAGGTCTTCCGCGAACCTGAGCTGAAAGCTCTGATACACACCGCGCTCGCCAACAACTATGACGTTAGAATCGCGGCGCGGCGTGTTCTCGAACAGCAAGCGCAAGTTCAGATCACCCGTTCGCAGGAGTTTCCGCAAATCACGGGAGGCGGCACCGGTATTGGCGCCACGCTGCCCTCAACACTTGGAACTAGCATCTCCAGCCCCCTGGCCTTCGGCAGCTTCAATGTCGGCGCTACCTGGACACCGGACTTCTGGGGTATCTACCGCAAGCAGACCGAGGCGGCCCGCGCCCAGTTTCTGGCACAGATATGGGCGCAACGAGCCGTGCAATTGAGCGTCGTTCAGCAAGTGGTCACAACCTATATCCAACTCCGCGCGCTCGATAGGGAGTTGGAAATCACTCAACAGACGCTCAAAGTTCGGCAGGATTCTCTGGAGCTTACCGAAAAACTGGAGCGCGGCGGTTCGGCGCCGCTCTCGGACGTGCGTCAGGCCGAACAGCTTCTCTACACCGCGTCGTCGCAACTTCCGCAGATCGAACAACAAATTCAGCAGCAGGAGAACGCTCTCAGCATTCTCCTCGGCGCCAATCCCGGGCCGGTTGCACACACAGCGCCGGACGCTCTCGCGCCGCCGCCTCAGGATCTTCCAACGAGTATCCCATCGCAGCTTCTGGAACGCCGCCCCGATATCGAACAGGCCGAGCAAATGCTCGTGGCCGCGAACGCGCAGATCGGCATAGCGCGCGCGCAGTTCTTTCCGCAGCTCTCCATCACCACTTCCGCAGGTCTCGGCGGCAATGAATTTTCGAATCTTTTCGACATTTCAGGCAAAACTATTTACGGCATCGGCTCACTAACGCAGCCTATCTTTGAAGGCGGCAAGCTTCGCGGGCAGCTCAAGCTTTCTCGTGAAACCAAGGACGAGATGGTCCTTAACTACCAGAAGACTATCCTCGGGGCCTTCCGCGACGTTTCCAACGCCTTGATCGCGCTGAACAAGCAGCGCGTCTACCGCCAGGAGCAGGAGAAGCTGGTGGCCGCCGCGCAGGACGCTACGCGCCTAGCCCGCATTCGATACCAGGGCGGTGCCACCGCATACCTCGAGGTTCTCACCACAGACTCTAGTCTTTACTCCGCGCAACTGAACCTGGTGACCGCGCAGCAAAGCGAAGCCGTCACCCTCGTTCAACTCTACAGCGCGCTAGGCGGTGGCTGGCAATAGTCCACACCCTCGGGATGCCGCCGCCGAAGGTCTGTGTCGATCAATTGCAACAATTCGGGAAACTTGTTGGGTCTGGCGAAATTGGCGGCAAACGAAACTCTGGCTGGCTCCAAAAAACAACGTCGGAGCTAAACGAGCGTCGCTTGCGGATTCTTTCTCCCGAAATCTCGCCCGCAGTTATACCGAAGTTGTACCGAACGCCGTCCGGCCACAAGGCCAACCGGCTTATGGATCAACCAAGACCTGGAGTGGAAACGGAGAGGGTAACCATTTTCCGGGCATAGTCGGTAGGCAAGGCCCAATATTGGTTGGCCCCGCTGCAATACGTTAATCCGGATCGTTTGGTAATGGTCCGGGAGAACAATCCACGCTTTCGACGAAGATGCCAGCTCAGCGAAATTTCTTTACGGAAATAATGCCGACGCCTTCTTGGATGGTCACCAGTTGGCGCGCGGCGACGCCTTTGAATGATTCATGAAGCCCATTTGGCCAGCGGACCTCAATATTCCCGCTGGACTGAACCCCCAAGCCGAAGTGCAGCCTCGGATCGTTGCTCGAGAGGTAGCTGGATTGGCTGACGAGTTCCTGCGCTTGTATTTTCCCGCCATAGCGCACGACAACTCTCGCTCCAATGGCGCTGCGGTTGGACTTCGTTCCGATGAGCTTGATCTTGAGCCAGTGGTTTCCCGCGGGCGCGTCGTTTCGCAACAGGGAAGGCGGCTCGTTTACATTCATGATGACGATGTCGAGGTCTCCATCGTTGTCGAAATCCCCGAATGCACAGCCGCGGCTAGGATGCTGGGCAGATACTCCGGGACCCGCCTCGTCGCCTAACTCTTCAAAAGATCCATTCCCCAGGTTCCGAAAGACAATGCGCGGCCCTTTGTAAGGAAGCTGCGGGTAGACCTTCTCCAATTCCGGATACACGTTTCCGGTGACGAGAAAAATGTCCGGATATCCGTCGTTATCGAGGTCCACGATACCCGCGCCCCAGCTGACAAACCGCGATTCGACGCCGATGCCGCTCCGCAAGGTGACGTCTTCAAAATCCGCCTTCCCAGAATTGTGATAAAGCCCGCTGGGCTGCCGCTGGAAGTGCGTCTTGAACAGGTCGAGATGGTCGTCCAGGTTGCAGTCCCCCACTCCGACGCCCATGCCGGCGAATTCCGCGCCTTCCCCGCTCACCGCGACACCACGCAATAAGCCTTCTTCCCGGAAGGTGCCATCGTGCTGGTTCATAAAGAGCAGGCTCGGGGTGGAATCGCTCGCGACAAACAGGTCGGGCCAGCCGTCCTCGTCGAGGTCTGCCGCAATGCTGGTGAGGGCATAGGAAGAATGCACGGCGGCGATGCCGGACTCTTTGCTCACGTCAGTGAATGTGCCATCACCGTTGTTGCGATACAGGGAGTGGGACCCTGCGACCATACCTCGAGGACCACAATAAACCGCTACGCCCTCATAGCTGCAGCTCGGATTGGAAGGCGAGGGCTTGGGCGCATGTTCGAGGTCGAACTGGACGTAGTTGGCCACGAACAGGTCCAAGAATCCATCGCGGTTGTAGTCGAAAAAAGTGCAACCCGTGCCGAAGCGAATGGAATCGCCATGGAGCCCCGCTTGTTTGGTGACATCGGCAAAAGTCCCGTCCCCATTGTTCCGGTACAACTTGTTCTGCCCGTAGTAGGTGCAAAACAAATCTTCATGCCCGTCGTTGTTGTAGTCGCCGACACACACGCCGTTGGCCCAGCCGGTGTCTTGCAACCCTGCCTTTTCGGTGACATCGGTGAATGTTCCGTCGCGGTTGTTCTTATACAGCCGGTTCGAAGTGCCTGCGGGTATGCTGTCCAAGCGCCTGCCTCCGATGATGAAAATATCCATCCACCCGTCGTTGTCGTAGTCAAAGAAGGCGCAGCCTCCTCCCATCGATTCAATAATGTACATGTCTTCGGAAAGGCCCCCGTAAATCGTGGGAGCAGTGAGGCCCGCTTCGGCGGCAACATCGACAAATCGTGAAAACGGTTTTCGAATCGGCGCAGGCGCTCGTTGCAGATCCGCCGCCTGGGAGACCAGCCACCACGGGAAGGGAAGAAATGGGCACGCCGAAGCCGCCAGCAGTCTTGAGGTAAAGGTTCGGCGAGTCAGTCTCATGGCAGAGGCAGCGTCCGCTCTAAAACTTCGTCGATCGATCCAGCCAACCACTAGGGATGAACATTGCTCGGCCGCCCCAATTGACTTTCGATCTGCGCGAGGAATGCGCGCGTTTCGGGATTATCGGGTTCGATTTGCAGTGCTTTCCGCAGCATGGCCTCGGCTTCGGCGAACCGCGACTGGCTGGCCAGCGCCGCCGCCAAATTCACATACGACGGCGCATATCCAGGATCGCTCTCGATCGCCGCTTGAAACAACCGTTCGGCCTCGACGTCCTTGCCCTGCTGGCCATAGAGCACGCCAAGGTTGTTCTGCGCTTCGGCATAGTGAGGGTCCAAAGAAATGGCGGCCCGGAATTGCTTCTCTCCATCGGCGGTGTGGCCCGCTTGCAAAAGGAGGAAACCGAGCTGGTTGCGTGCCGCGGCGAATCCCGGGTCGAGTTCGACGGCTCTTTCCAGAGCCCGCTGCTCGCCTTGAGGATCGCCGGCGCGATCCAGCGCCAAAGCTAGGTCATACAGGAGATGCGAATTCTTGGGATCTTTCTTAGCGGACTGCCGGTAAAGCTCCGCCGCCTTTTGTGCATCTCCTTGTTCGAGAAATTCTTTGGCCTGGTTGGCTTTTGCCGCCGCCACGTCTTTCTCGGCGCGTTCCGCCATTAAGTTCTGATACACGGTCAGTTGCGCACGCGCCGCGTCCTGCAACGAGAGCGAGCGCAAGACGGACGCCAGTTGGAAGTGAGCATCCGCCGAGGTCGGGTCGAGCTGCACGGCTCTTTCCAGTTGTGTACGAGCCGCGGCGGGTTCCCCGGATTTCGCATAAACGAGACCCAGGTTGTACCTGGCCGCATAGTGTTGCGGATCTATCTTTACTGCCGCCGACAGCAGCGTTTTCGCGTCAGCATAATCGCCCAGGTCGCGATCCACTACCCCGAGAAGGTAACAAGCGTCGAAATCGCTGGGGCGCCTGCGCTGGTACTCCCGCGCCAGCGGCAAAGCATCATCGAATTTCGACAGTAGGAGCAGGATTCTTATATAGGACGCGCGGCTCGCGTCATCGTGAGAATTCAGCCGCAAAGCCTCCTGGAATTCCTTCGCGGCATCTTCATAGCGCCGCTGCTGGCTATAAATGTTCGCCACGCCGGAATGCGGCACCGCGGAATCCGGCCTATCGCGCTCCATCTGCGTCAGAAGCTGAAGGGCCCGGTCGTTGTTGCCGAAGCTTGAATAGGCCACCACGAGGTCCATCTGCAGCACTTCATCGGAAGGCGCGTCCTTCAGCAATGCGATCGCGGCCGGATATCTTTTCTGAGAAATATACGCCTTCGCCAACCAGTCAATCGCGGTAATGGACTTCAGATCTGTCTTGAGGACCTCTTGAAATTCCTGTACCGCCTCGTCTACCTCGTTAATCTGGCTGAGTGCCGCTCCGAGTGCCAAACGAGCCTCAGGCTGATTCGGCTGCAACCTCACAGAACGCCGAAATTCAAGAATGGCATCTTGTGCATCGCCCTCTGCCAGCAGAGCCAGCGCCAGGTAGTAATGAGTTTGCGCGGAATTTGGATCGAGCTTCAGGGATGAGCGAAACGCCGAGGCAGCACAGCCGAATTTTCTCTGGTCTCCGTAATACCTTCCCATCGCGTCGTAGGCTGCCACCGTAGGGTGGGACGCCAGTTGCTCGCTCAAGGCTTGTGGCGGAACGCAATTCGTGGCTGGCTGCTGAGCATAGGCCACGCCCATCCAGCAAAGAAATGCCACGGTGAAGCAGAACCTTCTCATAAGAAAATCGCAAGCGTGCGCATTCACCGAAAACTCCGGACTAAGCCCCGTCCGGGGCGCGAGTCTTCTCCTGCGGCTGAGCCACCCCGTTGTGGATCCGGATCCAATTCACACCCGCGCCTAGCAGTGCGGCGCGCTCTCCCAATTGAGAAACGCGCAACTCAATCCCCAGGGCCGCCAATTCCTTCTGCGCTGAAGGCTGGAAGAGCGCGGCCGCACGCGCGATTCCTCCTCCCAAAATGATGCGCTGCGGGCCGAAGGCACCGCACGTGTCGTGCACCACGGCGCCCAGTCTGCTTCCGAATTGCTCGAATGTCCGCCGTGCCGCGGCGCTCTTTGCGCTCGCGTTGGCGATGTCCTGCACTTCGGCCCAAGTACTGGTGTTTTCTTTGTACAGCCTCTGGATCGCAAGACTCGAAACAAAGTCTTCGACAATGGTGTTCTTGTACGGGAGATCCCATATCTCGCCGCCAGGGGGCACACCCGGACCGCTGACAACAATCCGGCCATGGATTGCGAATGCCGAGCCAAGGCCGGTTCCCAACGTGATGCCGACAACGCGATCCGCACCCGTCGCTGCTCCCTGTTGAATCTCACCCATTAGAAAGGCCGCGGCATCATTCAAAAACTGGATCTCGCCGGGATCGCACAGGAGCACCTTGGAGAGCATAATTCGCAAGTCCAGTCCGTGAAGATGCCGATACTTGTGCTCCATGTAGCTGATGCCGCGCGCGTAGTCAAACGGGTTGGGAATCGCAACGCTGACGCCCATCGGCGAAACGTGATCGTGCAGCGCAACTTTCGCCAGCGAGGCAAGCGTACCGAGGAACTCCGAGACGGTCCCATCCGAAGACACAGGGATAGAGTGAAACGCGCCAACGCTCATGTCCCCGGGGCCGAACACCCCCGCGGCGACGTGGCTACCTCCAACGTCGAATACCAGGACGTGACCGTTTGATTTCGGAGACACCCCAATCCCTCTGATAACGATACCAGTATACACGGCAACGCGAGCCCTGGAGTAGATCCATTCGCGGAAGCTGGAAGGCAGCCCGCATGGCCGGTGGCAACGGTAAGCCAGCGGAAATTTCTACCGTGAGTTCTAAAGGGATTCTAACTTCGGTCTCTACGAATAACCTCGCAGCCGCAGGAACGCCGGATGATCAGTTCGGTGGGCAGCACAATTCGGGGGTTTACAGGCCTCTTTTGCGTATTTCGCGAGCGAATCCAGTCCAGCAGCAGGTGCGTCGCGGTCCGCCCCAGTTCCGCAGCCGGCTGACGCACGGCTGTGAGCGGAACGCTCAGCAAGGGGGCCATCTCAAAATCGTCGAATCCAATCACGGCGACATCGTGCGGCACTTGGACATTCTCGCGCTGCAAATCGTGCAACACATGAATGGTGGTAACGTTATTCAGCGTAAAAAGCGCCGTAGGTGGCTTGGGAGAACGCAGGCGTTTCAAAAGCTTCGGACCAATAGTGGAAACCTCGTCCGCGATGAACAGCTCCGGCTTCAAGCCTGCCTGCGTCATGGCCTTCTGGTAGCCTTCGATTCGCAACCCGATGGAATTGAACTGGCTGTCGTATCCCAGGCAGAGAATCTGCCGATGGCCATGTTCCAGCAAGTGATGCACGGCTTTCCGCGCTCCCTGCTCGTTTTCCACCATGACTTCGGCCGCATCCAGTCCGGGAAAGGTGCGGTCCAGCATCACAACGGGCAGTCCACGTGCCCGCACGTCCTGCAACTGGCCAACGCTGTCCGGACTCGAAGGCACGATTAAAATCCCGGCTATGTTGCGCGACTTCATCATCGCCAGCTCTCGCGCTTCGCTGTCGCGATCGCGCTCGGAAGCCAGCAATAGCGTCAAATACCCTTGTTTTGCCGCCATTTGCTGCACTGCGTGCGCGCAGATGGAAAAAAACGTGTCCGCAAGATCGGGGACGATCAGCCCGATCGTCCGCGACGAACGACCCTTGAGCATGCGCGCCGCTTCGTTCGGTTCGTAGCCCAGCTTCCGGATCGCCGCGCGGACACGCGCCGCGGTCGCGGCGCTCACCAACTCGCCGCCATTCACCACGCGCGACACCGTCATCCTACCGACCCCGGATTCCCGGGCCACATCTCCGATCGTCGGCCTATCCATCGGTTTCCTCGACATCAAGACCTCTAGAGGTTGACAGAAATCCAGTTCCAGCGCACCTCGACTGAACCGCAAGGACGGTCATAATAGCGCACTTTCCGGGGGCGCCCACCGCTATGCCTGCTCTAGATGCTACTCCCGCTCGTCAAGTTGGTCATTTTGGGGATCCCCCTGCATTTTATGATTGACAAAGCCGATGCAAGCAAACTATAAAGCCGTTAATGTTGTATGGGAACGATACCATTAAACCGTTGGGCTTTAGGCTTTCCTGGTCCTCGAACGGCGGACGGTGCTGCAGGACTGCTGGGGTTTTAAGTCTGATTCGATCATGGAGGCAACGTGCGTATACTGATGGTTTTTGCAACCCTGTTTTTCGCGGTTACTTCCGCTTTCGCGCAAACGCCGACCGGTACCATTCAGGGATCCATCGCCGACCAGCAAGGCGCGGCAATCGTCGGCGCTACGGTAACGATAACAAACGAGGCCACCGGCGTCTCGCGGCAAGTGGCCTCCGCCGAGTCCGGGCGATTCGAATTTCCTTTCATCATGCCGGGCAGCTATACGGTCGCAATTGAGGCCAAAGGCTTTAAGCAGGAGAAGCGTGAAAATGTCGTCGTTGGAGTTTCCGAGACCCTGCCGCTAACCTTTACCCTCAGCATCGGCCAGGTGAGCGAGACTGTCGAGGTCAGCTCAACGGCTGGCACGCTGGAAACCGAATCCTCCAGCCTCAACACGGTGATCAACACGCGATCGATCATCGACTTGCCGTTGAACGGCCGCAATCCTTTCGATTTGTCGACGCTTGTCCCAGCGGTGAGCAACGTAGGTCAGGCGTCCACGCCGCACATCGGCGGCTCGCGAAACGCCAACAACGAACAGCTGATCGACGGCATGACCAATATTCTGCCGGAGAACAACGTCGGCAATAACGAATCGGCGTACCAACCGATCGTGGACTCCGTCCAGGAGTTCAGCGTGCAGACCAGCGTGCTGCCCGCGGACTACGGCAGATTTTCCGGTGGCACCATCAGCCTGGTGACCAAGTCCGGTGGCGACAAATATCACGGCTCAGGTTTCCTGTTCGCGAGAAACGCGATTCTAGACGCTGAAGAATTTTCGTTTGGCGCTACCGCACCCCAGCCATCCCTGTATAGGTACCAAGACGGCGGCACCATCGGCGGCCCCATTCCGCTGATCGACCGCCCCAACAAGCGCACCTTCTTCTTCTTCGCCTTTGAAGACTCGCGGCAAAACGCCGCCGCGTCAGAAACCGATAGTGTTCCGCAAACCCAGTGGCTCAAGGGCGATTTCTCCGATCTCATTCCCGCCGGAACCAACTGCAACGTAACCCCAATGTCCGGCTGCATCTACGACCCGAACACCGTGGCCCTTGTCGGCGGTCAATACGTGCGGCAAGCCTTCCCCGGAAACATCATCCCCACCGCCGACCTTAACTCCGTCGCCTCGGCAGCCTTGGCATTCTATCCAGCACCCAATGTTCCCGGCGCTGGCCTATACAACAACTATTTCGTTTCCGGCTCGACCTTCGATGACTATTGGCACTATGACGCTCGCTTCGACCACGACTTCAACGCAAAATGGCACTCCTTCTTCCGCTTCTCGCATTGGAATGAATCGGGCACGTCCCTCAGCGATTACAACAACGCCGCCTCGCAGGGATACAACGGACCATTCGTCAACACCGAATGGAGCGGCTCGTTCAACAACACCTTCAACCTGAGCCCAACTCTGTTGGCCGAGCTCCGCTTCGGCGCCAGCCGCGCCGCATACACGCGCAACACATTCGGCGAGCCGTTCGATCTCGGCAGCCTCGGTTTCCCGTCCACCTACGTTGCGACGGCCGCCAAGGATGGCCTGGTCTTCCCGACCTTCAACATGAGCCAAGGTTTCTCCGGCCTCGGCCCCAGCGGATACAACTCCTACTACGAAAAACCGACCGCCTACGATCTGACGGGCAGCATCGTGAAAATTTTGGGCGCGCACTCGGTCAAGTTCGGCGCCGAATTCCGCAAGCTCTATGAGAACTTTGCGCAATACGGCTACCCTTCCGGTGTCTTCAACGGCGATCAAAGCTGGACGCAGCAAACTGCCAACAACGCCAACGGGACAGGCAACCCGTTTGCTTCCATCTTATTGGGATTGCCCGACAGCGGCGACATCACCCATCAGCCAAAAGCGACTGATGCCAGCGGGTATTTCGCTCTGTTTGTGCAAGACGACTACAGAATCACCCGGAACTTGACCCTGAATCTGGGCCTGCGCTGGGACGTCGAGATTCCACGCACCGACAGATTCAATCAGCTCTCCTACTGGGATCCCAATTTGCCGTCTCCGCTCGCCGGCCTGGTTCCAGCGTCCGCCGATTGTCCGGCTTGCACCGACTTGATGGGCCAGATGATCTTCGTCGGCACGCCTGCCAGCCAGTACGGGCGCCATCAAGGGCCAACGCAGTGGCATGATTTTGGCCCGCGCATTGGCTTGGCGTATAATCCGACCAAAAACTTCGTACTTCGTGGCGGCTTCGGTATCGTCTACGCGCCCTCCGCACTTCAGGCTGCTGGCACGGATGGTTCTCCGGGCATCGAAGGCTTCTCCAGCCAAACCAATTTCACAACCAGCTTCACCAGCCAGCAAACAGCGCCCAGCCTCTGCACCAACTGCTCGACTCTCAGCAACCCTGCGCCCACCGGCTTCAATCTTCCGCCGGGCGCGGCCGGAGGTCCTTCCACCGACATCGGCACGGGCATCAGCGATTCCTATTTCGGTTCTTATCGCAACCCATACGCCGAACAGTGGAATCTCAACGTGCAATACTCGCTGCCGTTCCAAACCACTGTCGAGCTCGGCTATCTCGGCAACCATGGTCTGTTCCTGATCAACGGAGACCCGGGCGTGCCCTACGGCCAGCTCCCCACTTCCGATCTGGCGTTGGGTAGTGCGCTCCTCGCCCAAGTCCCCAACCCGTTCTTCGGTCTCGTCAACGTTCCCGGCTCGCCGCTGGACAACCCAACGGTTCAGGCCAACTACTTGCTCTCCCCCTATCCCCAATATCTGGGTAGCGTGCAAAGCTTCCGCAAGCCTCAGGCGGAATCGAAGTACAACGCCATGACGCTGAAAGTCGACAAGCGCTTCTCCCACGGGCTGTCCCTACTGGGATCGTTCACGTGGGGCAAGGAGTTCGACAACTCCGCTTCAGCGGTCACCTATTTGGGGCCGACCAGCGGAACCTTCGTCAACCAATACGCTCCCCAAAACGAATGGGCGCTGGGGGCGCAAAACGTAACCCGCATGCTCGTGGTCAGCTACATCTACGAGTTCCCGTTTGGACATGGCAAGGCGTTTCTTGGGGATGCGCACGGCGTCCTCAATCGCATCGTCGGCGGATGGCAGACCGTCGGTCTCGCCAGCTTCAGCACCGGCACGCCTGTCGTTCTGGGCGCGGCCACCGCGAACCCCACAGGTCTGCTCGGATACAACGATCGCCCGGATTGGACCGGCCAAAATCCTTCAATCGGCGACAAAACACTGGCGCATTGGTTCAATACCTCCGTGTTTTCGCAGCCGGCTTCCTTCACTCTCGGCAACGCGCCGCGGACTCTCGACTCCGTTTACAATCCCGGCGTCAACAACTGGAACATTTCCTTCTTCAAGAACAACTACTTCGGATCTGAGGACAAGTTCAATCTTCAGTTCCGCGTGGAAATGTTCAACGCCTTCAACCATCCGCAGTTTGGCGCTCCGGATGCCAACGTCAACGACGGCACCTTCGGCGTAATCAATTCCATGGGCACGTTCTATAACCCGCGGAATGTTCAACTTGCGCTGAAATTCAACTTCTAGCCAGGGTTGCACGAATAGTTTTTTACACCCCGGGATTGTGCCGCCGATTTAGCGCGAACCCCACGCGCTCTCGGCGGCCTCAGTCTTTTTTACAGCTGACGTTTTTTGCGTGAATTGGACTAAGCTCTAGCCGATTCGGACAAATGCCAGGCGACCAAATCCCATCATCACCACGAATACGAGGAATCTATGACCAGATTGCCGCCGGGACGCCGCACCATGCTCTACCTCGCGTTCGCCCTATTTTTCCCCGCCGGAACGCTTCGCCCGCAAATCGCGGTCACCAACGATCCACCTCAATACGGACCCTACAACGGAGTGTTCCTGCTGGGAGGCGACGGTCTGCGGGAAAGTCTAGTTGCGAGCGACACGGTTCTGCGAGCCGATTCGCCGTGGTCCTTATTTTGTTGGGTGCGAATGGACCAATCACCTCAGAACTCAACTCTGGTCGCCGGAGTTGGCGAGACAACCGAAGAATATCCGCGGTTCTTGAGCGTGGACGCGCAGTCGCTGACGCTGTGGATGGGCAAGGACAACAGCTTGACCGGCCGCGCCACGTGGACACCCGGAAAATGGCAACTGCTGGCGGCCACGTTCGATGGACGCGAATTTCGTCTCTACAGCGACGGCGAGCAAGTTGCTGGCGGCAACCTCTTGCTAGGCACCGTCGGCCCCATTCTTCAGATGGCGCCGCCGGTTCTTCCTGCGGCCGCCGGCGAACACTTTGGCGGGAAAATCGCAAGCTTGGTGCTGCAGCGGCAAGCCCTGGACGCGCAAGAAATCAAGCAGCTCTACGCAAAGCCGCCGGACTTTACGCTAGCCACCTTCGACGAAGGCTCGAAAAGCTGGCCGGTGCAGACCCGCGGCCAGGCCGGTTACCGGGCGCCTCAAGATCCGTCGACAATACCGATAAGCAAGGCACCGTTCTCCAAGCCAACGGCGCGCAATTCGGCTTCTTCGCGCGCCGCACTGGAGGGTCGCGGAGAAAACGAATGGGCGATCGCTGGGAACTGGCAACTCAAGCCGGCTCCCGAAGTCAAAGCCGATGGCGCCAGGATTTCGCAGCCGGGCTTCGATACGGCGGGTTGGCTGCAAGCTACGGTGCCCGGAACGGTCTTGACGACGCTGGTCGATCGCGGCGTGTATCCCGATCCTGAATACGGCCTCAACAATCTGGCGATTCCCGAGTCGTTAAATAAGCAGGATTATTGGTATCGTGCCCATCTTACGAGCCCGGAAGGGCTCGGCAAACGCCACCTGACCCTCACCTTCGAAGGAATCAACTACAAAGCCGTCGTCTGGCTGAACGGCCAGCGCGTGGGCACCATCACCGGCGCGTTCATCCGCGGCAATTTCGACGTTACGCAAATCTGGAAGGCCGGCCGCGGAGAAGAAAACGCTTTGGCGGTCAAGGTTTCGCCGCCGTCGCATCCCGGCATTCCGCAAGAGCAGTCGATCAAAGGAGGCCCGGGCGAAAACGGAGGAATCATGTGCCTCGACGGGCCCACGTTTGTCGCCTCTGAAGGTTGGGATTGGATTCCCGGCGTGCGCGACCGCGAGACCGGTATCTGGCAGCCCGTCGTGCTCCGCGCCACCGACATCGTGAAAATCGGCGACCCGCGAGTCGTCACTACTTTGCCACTGCCCGACACCAGCCGCGCCGATGTGCAGATCGACGTGGCCCTAGAGAATCTCTCCGATCAGCCCGTACAAGGAACGCTCAAGGCTTCCTTCGAGACGGTGAGCGTGAGCAAGGAAGTAAGCCTCGCGCCCGGCCAGACGAGCGTGAAACTTGCTCCGTCCGAGTTCCGGCAGCTCACCGTGCAAAATCCGCGCCTGTGGTGGCCGAATGGCTACGGCAAACAAGAGCTGTACCATCTCAAACTCGTATTCGAGGAAGGGAACGAGCCCTCCGACGTCAAACAGGTGCGCTTTGGCATTCGCGAGATCACCTATGAACTAAGCCTGCTGGACAGCGCCGGCCGCCTGCGCCGCGTCGAAATCGATCCGACGCTGGCGAAAATACGCAACGAAGAAATCGTCGATGTCAGCCATGAAGGAATGCGCGAGATTCCGCCGGCCGATCCGATCCCGCCCGACATTCCGGAAAATCGGCGCGGCTTTTTCCATTCGTGGGTCGCTTCGCTGACGCCCGGCGCTGAAAACTCGCCAGCTGTGCGCCCGTCGGACGACCTGAAGACCGCGCCGTATCTGGTGCTCAAGGTAAACGGCGTCAAAATCGCGTGCCGTGGCGGCAGTTGGGGGATGGACGACTTCATGAAACGCGTCTCCCGCGAGCGGCTCGAGCCGTTTTTCCGGCTTCATCGCGATGCGCACCTCAACATGATTCGAAATTGGGTCGGCCAGAACACGGAAGAAGTTTTCTACGATCTCGCCGACGAATACGGCCTGCTGATCTGGAACGATTTCTGGGCCACGACGCAGAACTACAACGTGGAGCCGGAAGATCCCGAGCTGTTTCTGGCCAACGCGCGCGACACCATCCTGCGCTTTCGCAATCATCCCTCGATCGTAGTTTGGTGCGGCCGCAATGAAGGCGTTCCGCAGCCGGTCCTCAACAAAGGACTCGCCGAGCTGATCACTTCGCTCGATGGCACGCGCTACTACTCGCCCAGCTCGAATCAGGTGAATCTGCAAAACAGTGGGCCGTACAAATACATGGACCCGAAACTGTACTTTTCCAGGCTGAACCACGGATTCTCCGTGGAAACCGGCACGCCGTCGATGTCCACGCTGGAATCTTTCCAGAGCTCGATCCCGAAAGAGGATCAGTGGCCGATCGACGATGTGTGGGCGTATCACGACTGGCATCACAGCGGGAACGGCGACATCGCGCCATTCATGGCGGAGATGCAAACCGAATTGGGCGCGCCCACGAGCCTGGAAGACTTTGATCGCAAGGCGCAGATGATCGACTACGTCAGTCATCGCGCGATTTTCGAGGGCATGAACGCGCATCTTTGGGCGCCCAACAGCGGCCGGATGCTGTGGATGACGCAGCCCGCTTGGCCCAGCACGATGTGGCAAATCTTCAGCCACGACTACGACACGCAAGCTTCCTATTACGGAGTGCAAAAAGCCTGCGAGTCGGTGCACATCCAGCTCGATCTTTCCAACTACGAGGTTGCGGTGGTGAATACGACCAGGCAGCCGCAGCCTGGATTGTCACTAGCAGCTACCGTTTTTTCGCTCGACAATAAAACCTTGTTTCATCACGAAGAGCGAAAGGACGCAAGTCCGGACGCTTTGACGGACGGATTCAAGCTAGATCTCGCGCCGTTCTTCTTGTCGGACGTCGTGCTGGTGAAGCTGGAGCTGCACAACTCCGGAGGCCAGGTGGTGTCGCAAAATCTGTACTGGCTGAGCGCCGAAACCTCCTCCTACCGCGAACTTGTCCGCCTTCCGCAAGCCGATGTATCCGCGATAGCGGTCTCGAAGCGTTCCGGGGACAAGGTTTACATCCACGTGCAATTGCAAAATCGCGGCAACGCAGCGTCTCTGGAAGAAAAACTCACGCTATTGAACGCCGACGACGGCTCGCGCGTCCTTCCCGTGTATTTGAGCGACAACTACGTTTCGCTCCTGCCGGGCGAGACCCGCGAAGTTGAGATCGAGTATTCCACGGCCGTGGCAAAAGGGCGGGTGCAGTTGGCCGTTCGTGGCTGGAATCTTGCGCGCGAAAGGATTTCCGTCGCCGAGGACAAATAACCGGTCCGGAATTCGTTTTTGCGCCGCTTCGTTTGTAAGACTATGATTCGGTACTTGAAGGATTTTCTTCTGTTCGTGTTGGATATTCGGCCTGCTGCGGCTGGTCTCGCCCGGATACACGGCGAGGTTCGAGCGCGGCGCTGATTGGAACAGGAAGATTTGCTGACAAATGCCCCCCCCGGCTTCGTGCTCTCTAGATCGTTTCAGCCGTTTTGTTCCCAATGCCATGGTCGCTCTTGTTCTCTGCTTGGTTAGCCTTCAATCGAGCTAAGCTCGCTGCGGCCCTTTCAATTTGGCGAGGTTACCTCGTGTACGTGGCGCTGTTAGCGGCATCTGTTTCAATGGTATCAAACATCGCGTGGAACGCTTCTTGGCTCAAGTATCGCGGCAGTCCACACGGTATGGGAGCAGCACCAGGCCTTTGGCAAAGTCTCGGACCATTTTTAGTTTAGTCGTTCATCGCTGCTACGGTCCTGAGTCTTTTCGGAAAGGGAAAGGTCCGAGTCTTGATGATCGGTTGGTCCGTATCATTGTGGGCAGGTATTTCAGATAATTTTCGCACTTCGATTCGACTAGAGTTTCGATCTCTCGGTTCCCCGCTTGCTGGTTCCGGACATTCTTGCGCGATTTGTTTTCGCGTTAACCAGGCATTGGCGTTGTCAGCGCGGAGATGTGTTGAAGGGAAGAAGTTCCATGGAATCATCGGGCAGTCTCTGTCAAAGATGTCAGCAACGGCAGGAGTCCCGGCACGTTTTGGGCTCGATTTCCCGGAATAGACTGCGCCGCAGCCCAAAATCCTTCCTTCCTCGCCGAGCATCGTATCTGTGAGGTGACAAGGTCATGAATAGTACAGGACGTTGGGCTTTGGCGGTAGTCGGCCTGTTCTTTGCATATCTGGTGGTAAAAAGTGTTCCTGATATAGTTCGCTATATCAAGATTTCCAGTATGTAGCCCATTGACGATGCCGTGCGCGTTTTCAGCGGGTTATCAGCGGCGTCTTCTTATGCGGCTACGGTGATCATTCCGCCCACGACCGTCCCCGCGCTCAAGATGCTGGTGCAAGCCGTACAACAACAAGTGCAACCTCCAGCCAGCACGCGGATAGCTCCGTACTCGTTTCCGCAAATCGAGAAGCTGTCCTCGATTGAGCCGCAAACGAACTAAAAAACGGGAAAGATATATTGGGCTACAGATCAAGCCGCGACGCCAATTGGCAACCCCGACTCTGCGGCAGGAGTCCTCTTTATTCGACCGAATGTCGGAGGACCTCAAAGAATTAAGGGCGCATCAGCGGTTAAGCTTTTGCGCCCTCTTTTGATTGATCCGTAAAGTTTTTACGCTTCCGGTTCAACCTGGCGTGAAGATAATCCTGTCGTTCATTGTCGTCAACCGGAATCTCACTACGCGTCTGTGACAATCTTTGGACGATTGTGCAAAACTACCGAGCCAGTGTTACAGCCATTTCGTAACGCCACCGTGGTGCGAGCACGTTCCCTGTCGCGTATGGCTGAAACTGTAGCTCTTATCGCGACATTTATCTTGTTGTTAGGCATTAACTGGTTCTACAATCGTCGCAAATGCGCGCCCTCGAAGCTAAAAAGTTTCTGGTCGATCAAACCGCCGAGCAGGCCGCGCTTGAAAACGTGCCTCTCTCTGACCTCGAAAAACGAATGATGTACATTACTGAGACAGGCGAATGCCCGGAAGACCCCATCACGCTCAACGATGCCTTCGAAGCCGAATATGACACCAAGACGTATGAGAAGAAGATTTCTCGGTTGATGGCCCACGCTTATAGCAGGATAAAGCGGGGGAACTCCGATAAACTCCGCTTATGGAACAATGATTTCAGTATTCTCGCAAAGGCAACCATTACCTCCTCATATTTTGGCGACGAAACCCGTTTAGAAAGACTCCTCGAATGTGGCGACCATATGTTCTTGTCGCTCTCGCTGCCACCAGCTTCTACTTACTTACGTTCCTCTTTTTCGGCAACAGGGACCGCATGAGACGCGGGCAGCAGGCACCAATCGACAAATACATTCCGTCCCTGAGCCCGCTGGTTCAACACACTTTGCAGTTCCTTTTCCTGCTAGTGTTCCTGCTCGCCGTCTTCCCTCAGCTTTTTTCTAAACTAGCGAGTCTGTTGCGCGGGTTCTTGCAATCAGCCTCATTGGCTAGGCGACAAAAGTAGGATTGCATAATCGTTATTTGCGACGGTTGCTCTTGCACCTTATCGTTGGTGAGCCGCAAGCACGGATGTTCGTTCCGGGCTAAGTCGCGGTAAGATTTACGGAACAAATGCCGTTGTCCTGTATTGCGGATCATCCGATCAAGCGCATCGAGGAGTTGTTACCTTGGAACGTCGCGGCAAATCTAAAGCTTCCGATACGCCAGGCAGTGTAAACGAAGAGGCCACCTCGAACCCTCCCGCCTGCCAACTTGAGCATTCAGTCGAAGCTGATGTCAGTCCGTCGTTTGCCTGGAATTGGCGGACGGACGTAAAGAACTGGGACGAT
>Ga0182018_10000291_pt1 | contig 66227 bp, 61 predicted proteins | sample 812P2MmetaG_FD_120490 | JGI IMG/M metagenome (GOLD analysis project Ga0182018, IMG submission 120490) | Permafrost microbial communities from Stordalen Mire, Sweden - 812P2M metaG | ecosystem: Environmental > Terrestrial > Soil > Wetlands > Permafrost | place: Sweden: Stordalen | collected... | reverse complement strand
GCCGATTAGAGAAGCGGACATTGAGTAAGCCGCGCCGATTACGCTCGATTTATGAGTACGCGTCCTAGGCGCGCGGGTTCCGGGCGCAAAAAAATCAGCGCCGCGCGACGATGATGAGGACAAGCCCGACGAGCGCGGTGCCGCCGCCGTAATAGACCCATTGGAATTGGCTGATCATGAAGCTTTCGGCGGGCCATCGGATATAACCGGCGCCCTGCCCCATCCAGAACAGCCCCATCGCCAGAAGCAAAAATCCGGCAAACGTCAGCAGCGTCTTCATTGGTGTTGCACCCTCAATGCGCCGCGTCCCAGTTGGCGGCGGCATGCGCCTCGACTTGCAACGGCACGGACAGCGACAAAGCCGGCAGCGGCGCGTCCACCATCACCTTAATGACGACGGGAAGCGTCTTTTCAATCTCGGCCTCCGGCACTTCGAAAACAAGCTCGTCGTGCACCTGCAGCAGCATCTGCGCCGAGAGTTTTTGCTTCGCCAGCGCCGCCTCCATGCGGATCATGGCGCGGCGGATGATGTCGGCGGCGGTGCCTTGCAGCCGCGCGTTGACCGCGGCGCGCTCGTTAAACGAGCGCACCGAGGCATTGGAGGCGCGTATCTCCGGATAATGGCATTTGCGGCCGAACAGCGTCAGCACGTAGCCGTTGTCCTTGGCGTATTTCTTCGATTCCTCGATATAGTCGCGGATGCCGGGAAACCGCTCGAAATATTTGCGGATATAGGCGCCCGCTTCCTCGCGGCCGATGCCGAGCTGGTTGGCGAGGCCAAACGCGGAAATGCCATAGACAATGCCGAAATTGATCGCCTTGGCGCGGCGGCGCACCTCGGCCGGCATATTCTTCACCGGCACGCCGAACATTTCCGACGCGGTCATGGCGTGAATGTCGAGACCTTCGCGGAACGCCTTGCGCAATGGCTCGATGCCGGCGATCTCGGCGAGAAGGCGCAGCTCGATCTGCGAATAATCGGCGGAGACGAGCTTGTGGCCCGGCGCGGCGATGAAGGCGCGGCGGATCTTGCGGCCGTCTTCGGTGCGGACCGGGATGTTTTGCAGGTTCGGATCGGACGAAGACAGCCGCCCAGTTGTCGTCGAAGCCAGCGCGTAGTTGGTGTGCACGCGAAGCGTGGTCGAATTGACGAAACCCGGCAGCGCATCGGTATAGGTCGATTTCAGTTTCGACACCTGCCGCCAGTCGAGAATCTTTTGCGGCAGCTCGTGACCTTGCTCGGCCAATTCCTCCAGCGCGCGCGCGCCGGTCGCCCATTGGCCGGTCTTGGTTTTGGTACCGCCCGGAAGCCCAAGCTTGCCGAACAAAATATCGCCAAGCTGTTTGGGACTGCCGGGATTCACCGTCTCGCCCGCCATCGTATTGATCTCGGCCTCGAGGCCAGCAGCCTCCTGGGCGAATTCGCCGGACAACCGCGACAGTATGTTCCGGTCGATCGAAATGCCGCGGCGTTCCATGTCCGCGAGCACGCGCAGCAGCGGCCGCTCCAGAGTCTCGTACACCGTGCGTACCTGTTCGGCGCCCAGTCGCGGCTTGAGCACGTGCCACAACCGCAAAGCAATGTCGGCCTTCTCGGCGGCATATTCGGTCGCCCGGTCGATGCCGACGGCGTCGAAGCCGATCTTGGTCTTGCCCGCCTTGGTCAACGTACCGACGTCAAGCGCTGCATGACTGAAAGTGCGCTCGGCCAGCGAATCCAGGCCGTGGCTGTTGCGGCCCGCATCGAGCACGTACGACATCAGCATGGTGTCGTCGTACGACACGATCCCTGCGCCGCGCCGCATGAACACTTGCCAGGCGAATTTCAGGTCATGGCCGATCTTGATCACGCCGGGGTCGGCAAGCAATGGCTTGAGCGCGTCGAGCGCGGCGCGTTCCGCGATCTGGTCCGGCACCATATCGCCGCGGAACAGGCCGGCGCCCTCTCCGCCCTGGCGGTGCGACAGCGGCACATAGCAGGCCTCGTTCGGCGCCACTGCCATCGCTATTCCGCACAGCTCCGCTTGCATCGGATCAAAACCATCGCTGGCGATTTCGAGCGCGACGACGCCGATATCCCGCGCGCGTGTGATCCAGGCCGCCAATTTATCAACGCTGCGTACGGTCTCGTATTTGCCGCGATCAAACTTGGCGGCGCGCGCCGCGTCGGCCCGCGCCGCGACCAGCGCCTTTGGCGTCAGTGGCGCATAGGGCAGCGCCTCGCCTTGGGCCTTGCGCAGCAGATCGCCCGGCTGCTCCGGCCGCCCCATCGGAAGCTCCAGGCTCGCGCCCGTAACCCGCGTTTGCAGGCTAGCTGTTTGGCGTCCGCCGGCGACGCTGCCGTCAGCTTCGATCGCGCTCGGATCGATACCGGAAAACTCGGCGACGCGACGGGTCAGCGAGCTGAACTCCATAGCCTTGAGAAACGCGATGAGCCGCTTGTGATCCGGCTCATGCACGGCGAGATCGCCGATCGGCACATTGAGCTTCACCTGGTCGTCAAGCGTGACGAGCTTTTTCGAGAGCCGCGCTTTGTCGGCATTGTCGATCAGCGTTTGCCGGCGCTTGTCTTGCTTGATCTCGGATGCGCGCTTGAGCAGAGTTTCGAGATCGCCGTATTCGCCGATGAGCTGCGCCGCGGTCTTCACCCCGATCCCCGGCACGCCCGGCACGTTGTCGGTCGAATCTCCGATCAAGGCCTGCACCTCGATGACCTTGTCCGGCGGTACGCCGAATTTCTCGATCACCTCGGCACGGCCGATCTTCTTGTCCTTCATCGTGTCGAACATGATGACGCCGTCGTTGACGAGCTGCATCAGGTCCTTGTCCGAGGATACGATGGTGGCGGTGGCGCCGGCCTCGCAGGCTTGGCGGACATAGGTCGCGATCAAATCGTCGGCCTCGAAACCCGCCTGTTCCAGGCACGGCAGATCGAAGGCCTGGACGGCCTCGCGGATCAGCCCGAATTGCGGCCTTAAGTCGTCCGGCGGATCGGGGCGGTGCGCCTTGTAGTCGGGATACATGTCGGTGCGGAAGGTCTTTTCGGAGAGATCGAACACCACCGCGAGATGGGTCGGCTTATCCTCCGCCTTCATGTCGCGAAGGAGCTTCCACAGCATGTTGCAGAAGCCGAACACGGCATTGAGCTGCAAGCCGTCGGATTTGCGGTTGATCGGCGGCAGCGCGTGATAGGCCCGGAAGATGTAGCCGGACCCATCGACGAGAAAGACATGGTCGCCCTTTTTCAACGGCATGGCGGAGACTTGCGGCTTTTGCGCGTTTTGCGGGGCTTTTTGTGCTGCGGGCATGATGGCCGTTAATATAGGAGTTTCGGCCGCTTTGGCACGGGTCAATGACGACTGTGGATTATCCGCCGCTTCCCATCGACGCCGCGCTGCCGGAACTGACCGCGGCGCTGCGCGCGCACAATGCGGCCGTGCTGGTGGCGCCGCCCGGGGCCGGCAAAACCACCCGCGTGCCTCTCATTCTCGCCGGCGAGGACTGGATCAAGGACCGCCGCATCCTGGTGCTCGAACCGCGGCGGCTCGCCGCACGCGCGGCGGCGGAGCGCATGGCGCAGACGCTCGGCGAACGCGTCGGCGAGACGGTGGGCTTGCGGGTGCGCTTCGGCTCGAAAGTCTCGCGAAAAACCCGCATCGAAATCGTCACCGAAGGAATTTTCACCCGGCTCATCCTTGACGATCCGATGCTCGACGGCGTCGCCGCCGTGCTGTTCGACGAGTTCCACGAGCGCTCGCTCGACGCCGATCTCGCCCTTGCACTGGCCCGCGATGCCCAACAGGGCTTGCGCGAGGATTTACGTCTGCTCGTCATGTCGGCGACCATCGACGGCGCCCGCATTGGCGGCCTGTTGGGCGATGCGCCCATCATCGAGAGCGCAGGACGCGCTTTCCCGGTCGATACGCGCTATGTCGGCCGCGACGCGCGAACCATTGAATTGCAAATGGTCGATGTCATTACCCGTGCGGTGCGCGCCGATCACGGGTCACTCCTCGCGTTTCTGCCCGGCGCCGCCGAAATCCGCCGCACCCGGACACTCCTCGAAAACCGCACCGATCCATCGACCGACGTGGTCGCGCTGTTTGGCGCGCTTGCCAGCGAGGAACAGATGCGCGCCATCGCCCCGGCCGCAGCCGGCCGCCGCAAAATCGTGCTGGCGACCTCGATCGCGGAAACCTCGATCACCATCGAAGGCGTGCGCATTGTCGTCGACAGCGGGCTCGCGCGGGTGCCGCGCTACGAGCCCGACGTCGGCGTGACACGGCTCGAAACCGTGCGCGTGTCGCGCGCGGCGGCCGATCAGCGCCGCGGCCGCGCCGGCCGCATCGAGCCGGGCCTTTGTTATCGGCTGTGGGACGAACCGCAGACCGCGGCGCTTGAACCCTTCGCGCGTCCGGAAATCCTCGCCGCGGATCTGTCCTCCTTCGCACTTGACCTCGCCGCCTGGGGTACCGGTCCGGAGAAACTCGCCTTCCTCGATCCGCCGCCGCGTGCGGCGCTGACCGAGGCGAAGGCGCTTCTCATCGAACTCGGCGCCATCGACCCCGATGGCCGCATAACGGACGAGGGCCGGCATTTGCGGCGGCTGCCACTGCCGCCGCGGCTCGCCCGCGTGGTGGTCGACGCTGCCAAGGAAGGAGCGGCTAACCGAGCCGCCGAAATCGCGGCGTTGATCGGCGAGCGCGGCCTCGGCGGTGATGACGTCGATTTGCGCGCCCGGCTGGACGCGCTTCGCCGCGACCGCTCAAGCCGTGCCGGCGATGCCCGCGCCATGGCGAGCCGATGGGCCGAGATTGCATCGTCTCCCTCGTCCATTGTGAGGAAGGGTCGGGGTGGCGCGTCGAGAGGGGAGGAAATGTCCGTGGGCGTCGCGCTCGCCCTCGCCTATCCTGAGCGCATCGCGAAAAGCCGCGGCGGCGCGGCGGGCAGCTTTGTACTGGCGAACGGCCGGGGCGCCGCGATCGATCCCACGTCGCCCCTGGCGCGCGAGCCGTACCTTGCCGTGGCCGAGCTTGCCGGAAGCGCCGCGCAAGGCCGCGTCCTCTCGGCAGCGCCGATCGCGCTCGCCGAGGTCGAGGCGCGATTTGCCGACCGCATCGAAGCGCGCGACGAGATCACATTCGATGCCGGAAGCATGAGCTTGCGTGGGCGCAGGAGCCGGCGCCTTGGCGCCATCGTCCTGTCGGACCGACCGACGCCTGTCGCGCCAAACGACGACACCGCGCAAAAACTCGCTGACGGTATCGCCGGCATCGGCATCGCGCGGTTGCCGTGGACGAAAGCGCTCCAGCAATGGCGCGACCGGGTTCTGTTCCTGCGTGCCAGCGAAGGTCAGAAGTGGCCGGATTTGTCTGATGCGGCGCTCGCCGCGAGTGTGAAGGCTTGGCTCGCACCGATTCTCCTATTTAAGACCGGTATTGACCAAATTACGGTGGACGAGCTGGACACCGCTTTGAGCGCGCTTCTGCCATGGCCGCTGCCGCGCCGGCTCGAGGCCGAGGCGCCGACCCATTTCGAAGCGCCGACCGGCTCGCACGTCCCGATCGATTACGAAGCGGAAGGCGGACCGAAAATCTCGATCAGGGTTCAGGAGCTGTTCGGGCTTACCCGGCATCCGACAATCGCTGGCGGTAAGATTCCGCTGCTGATCGAGCTCCTCTCGCCGGCGCACCGGCCGGTGCAGATGACGCGCGACCTGCCGGGATTTTGGCGCGGCAGTTACGCCGCCGTGCGTACGGAAATGCGCGGCCGTTACCCGCGGCATCCCTGGCCCGACGACCCCGCCGCGGCGCCGGCAACGCGGCGCGCCAAGCCGCGGAAGTGATAGCGTCATGCCCGCGCTCGTCGCGGGCATCCACGTCTTGACGCCAAAGACGTGGATGGCCGGAACAAGTCCGGCCATGACGGATGCATTGAATGCAAATCAATCTCTTAGCATTTCGCTTACCGTCGAGCGGCAAATCCGGCCGCCCATTGCGCACCATTTAGCGCCTTGTTCGCCCAGGCATGGTGAAATGGGCCGACAGCGGAACATTATTCATGCGCTCTGTACTCACCTTCGCCGCCTTCGCGCTGGTCGCCGCACTCGTCGTGCCGCGCTATGCAATGCAAATGCACGCCAGCACTCCAGCGCCGGCGCCGACGATGATGGCAGCGCATCCGGTGGCGGCTGCGCCCGCGCCGCCCGTGGTTTCGGATTCGCGCTCGGTCGTCATCGCCCCCGGCAGCAATGGACATTTTCAGGTCGAAGGCCGCGTCGATGGCCGCCGCCTGGATTTCATGGTCGACACCGGCGCCTCGGTCATCGCGCTGACGGAGCGCGATGCGGCGATGCTCGGCATCCATCCCGCGGAGCGCGATTATGTCGCCATGGTCAAGACCGCGAACGGCAACGTCCACGCGGCGCCGGTCGAGCTCGATATGGTCGAGATCGACGACATTGTGGTGCGCGACGTCGCCGCCATGGTTCTGCCGGACGGAGCGCTGAGCGACAATCTGCTCGGCCTGTCGTTCCTGCAGCGGTTGCATCGCTTCGAATATAGCGACGGTAAGCTCGTACTCGAGCAGTAGCGACGCCTGTCATCATCCGCGAAAGCGGATGATAGATCGATCCGCTGAACAACATCCAAAAACACAGCGATTACTGGATGCCCCGCCTGCGCGGGGCATGACAATCGACGCAACCATTCCCGCCTTGCACCGTTTAAGCTATTGCTGTCGGGCTTTCGATTCGGATCAATTCTTCAATGTTTCCCAAGCCTAAATCCTCGCTCAAGCCGAATACTTACGCCTATGAATCCGAGCCGATGGTGAAAGCCACCGGTTTTCGCGAATACGACGCGCGTTGGCTGTTCGGCAGCGAAATCAACCTGATGGGCATCCAAGCGCTGGGCATCGGGCTTGGCACGCTGATCCACGAGCTTGGCGTCAAATCCGAAATTGTCACCGGCCACGATTTTCGCTCCTATTCGGCGTCCATCAAAATGGCGCTGGTGAACGGCCTGATCGCCGCGGGCTGCAAAGTGCATGACATCGGCTTGGCGCTGACACCGATGGCCTATTTTGCGCAATTCGATCTCAACGTGCCGTGCGTCGCCATGGTCACCGCTTCCCATAACGACAATGGCTGGACCGGCGTGAAGATGGGGGTAAACCGCCCGCTGACTTTCGGCCCCGACGAAATGGCCCGCCTCAAGGACATCGTTCTCACCGCGCAGTTCAAACTGCGCAACGGCGGAGCTTATGCATTTGTCGAGAACTTTCCGGCGCGCTACATCGCCGACCTCACCAAACGACCGAAGCTCAAGCGCCACCTCAAGGTCGTGTGCGCTTGCGGCAACGGCACCGCGGGCGCCTTCGCGCCGCAAGTCTTGGAAAAAATCGGCTGCGAGGTGGTGCCGCTCGATTGCGAGCTCGACCACACCTTCCCGAACTACAATCCGAACACCGAAGATATGAAGATGCTGCACGCTATGCGCGACGCCGTGCTGGCGAGCAAAGCCGACGTTGGCTTAGGCTTCGATGGCGATGGCGACCGCTGCGGCGTGGTCGACAATGAAGGCGAAGAAATCTTCGCCGACAAAGTCGGTGTCATGCTCGCGAGGGATATTTCGGCCAATCACAAGAACGCGCTGTTCGTCGCCGACGTGAAATCGACCGGCCTGTTCATGACCGATCCGGTGCTGATCAAAAACGGCGCCAAGACCGATTACTGGAAGACCGGGCACTCCTACATGAAGCGACGCGTCAACGAGATCGGCGCCATCGCCGGCTTCGAGAAATCCGGCCACTTTTTCTTCAACAAGCCGTTCGGCCGCGGCTACGACGACGGGCTCATTTTCGCGTTCGCCGTTTGCGACATGTTCGACCGCAATCCCGGAAAGACCATGGCGGACCTCAAAAACGCGTTGCCGAAAACCTGGTCGTCGCCGACGATGTCGCCGCATTGCGCCGACGAAGAGAAATACGGCGTGGTCGACGCGGTGGTGAAGCATTTCGAGGACAAGAAGAAAAGCGGCGGCAAGGTCGCCGGCCAGCCGATCCGCGACCTAGTCACCGTCAACGGCGTGCGCGTCACCGTCGAGGACGGCACTTGGGGGCTTGTTCGCGCATCTTCGAACAAGCCGGAGCTCGTGGTGGTCGTGGAAAGCCCGGTCTCGGAAGCGCGCATGCGCGACATGTTCAACGCGCTCGACGCCGTACTGTGCACCCACAAGGAAGTCGGCGAGTATAATCAGAAGATCTAAACCTCCTGATACACGTCGATCTCGAGCGCGCCGGGAAACATCGTGCGCCAAGTCTGCAAGTAAACCTGCATCCGCGTATCGCCGGCGATGCGTTGCCGGCTCAGCTCCCAGTCCTCATTCGCTTCGTATTCGATCAGTTGGACGAACTTCGCCGGGTCGTCGACGTTTTGCAGTAGGCGCACCTCGGCGTTGCCGAATATCTGATAAAATGGCGCCGCGGCCTTGATCATGGCGACGAGCTGAGTTGAATCCGCGCTCGGCATCGTAAAGCGCAATTGCAGCGTTCGCCGGACCTTTGCTTGTTCATCACTGCTCATCGGCGGTGCTCCTTAATTCCTTGAGCATGTTCCTTTCCGGAAACCGGCGTCCACCTTGCAAGATCATGCTCTATTTGAACGTGTCGCGGAAGCGATGCGCCGGGTAGACGCCAAGAATGCGCAGCGACTTCGGCTGCGAGACGAATTCCAGCTCTTCGAGCGCGAGTTCGAGCGCGCGCTGCTTCGGGTGGCCCTGTACATCGGCGTAGAACTGCGTGGCGGAAAAGCTGCCGTCGACCATATAACTTTCGAGCTTGGTCATGTTGACGCCGTTGGTGGCGAAACCGCCCAGCGCCTTGTAAAGCGCTGCCGGAATGTTGCGCACCTGGAACACAAAAGTCGTGACCACCCGCTTCTCCTTGCGGCCCGCCCATTTCGGTTCGCGCGCCAAGACGACGAAGCGTGTCGTATTGTGCTCGGCGTCGGCAACGTCCTTTTTCAGGATACGCAGGCCGTAGATTTTGGCCGCGAGATTGGTCGCCAGCGCCGCCCGCGTCACATCGCGCGCCTCCGCCACTTCGCGCGCCGCGCCGGCCGTGTCGGCGGCGACGACCGCCTTCACGCCGAGCGCACGGATGATGTTGCGGCACTGCCCGAGCGCATGCACATGGCTCTCGACCGTTTTGATGGTCCGAAGCGTCGCACCTTTGGGCGCCATGAGCTGGTGCTGCACCGGCAGAAACCACTCGGCAACAATGTGCAGCCGCGACGCCGGCATCAAATGATGAATATCCGCCACCCGGCCGGCGACCGAATTGTCGATGGGGATCATGGCGAGCGCGGCCCGCCGGGTGCGAACCGCGGCAAAGGCATCCTCGAACGTCGCGCAGGGCAGCGGCTCATAGTCGCGATACGCCTCTTTGCAGGCGATATGCGAATTCGCCCCCGGCTCGCCCTGGAACGCTATCTTTCTGCGTTTGCTTTTCTTGGCTTTGGTCATGAAGCCTTTGGTCCTGCAAGCTTTGGTCCTACAAGCTTTGCTGCCGAATGTCCCGTTAGCATGGTGCGCGCCTTTTCCAAATCCTCGGGCGTGTCGACGCCGAGCGGCACGGTATCGACGATCTCAACGTCGATACGCATGCCGGCTTCGATCGCGCGCAACTGCTCCAGCTTTTCGCGGCGCTCCAGTGGCGACGGCGGCAGCTTGACGAAGCGTTCCAGCGCGGCGCGGCGGAAGGCGTAGAGGCCGATATGGTGATAAAGCGGCCCGTCGCCGGCCGGAGCGGTGGCACGGGTGAAATAAAGCGCGCGCAGCCGCGACGGCGCAATCGGCGTGCCCACCACTTTGACGACATTGGGATTGGCGCGCTCCTCCGCAACTTTGATCTCGGCCGCAAGGGTGGCAATATCGACGGCCTCGTCGGCGAGCGGCTGCAACGCCGCGACGATAGCGGAGGGCGCAAGCGTCGGCAGATCGCCTTGCAGATTGACGATGATCTTGGCGCCACGCTGCGGATCGACTTTGCCCAGCGCTTCGAAGATGCGGTCTGAGCCGGAGGCATGATCGGCCCGAGTCAGCACCGCTCGCCCGCCGGCTTTATCCACAATGCCCACCACTTCCGCCGAGTCGGTGGCGACCACCACCGGTCCGATCTCGGCGGCCTGCGCGCGGCGCAGAACATGCACGATCATCGGCTCGCCGGCGATATCGGCGAGGGGCTTGCCCGGCAACCGGGTCGCGGCCATGCGGGCGGGAATGAGGATGAGGACATCAGCCATCGCGAGCCTGTGCGTGCGTGCTTATACGGGTTGCAAGACACGCGGCAAACTGGCTAATTGTGCACTGCCCACCTGTCTTCCGCTGCGGAGCTAGCCAGCGATGAATTCATTCGAAATCAACAAGATTCTCGGCGCCCTGCTGGGGACCTGCCTGGTTCTTGTCGCGATGCACATTGCGTCCGGCGCAATCTTCACGCCGGAGCCGCCCGCCAAGCCCGGTTATGAGATCGCCGTGAAAGAGGAGCAGCCGGCGGGCGGCGCCACAACGGCGGCGCCGGCGGAAGCGCCGATCGAAAACCTCCTGGCGAGCGCTTCGTCCGAGCATGGCACCCAGATCGCCAAGGAATGTGCGGTCTGCCACAACTTCCAAGAGGGCCAGGGCGCCAAGGTCGGCCCCGACCTTTACGGCGTCGTGGGACGCCCCATCGCGTCGGCGCCGGGCTTCAACTATTCGGCGGCGCTGAAAGCCAAGGCTGGCGGCAAATGGGACTTCGACACACTGAATACCTGGCTGACCAAACCGAGCGCCTTTGCTCCGGGCACCGCGATGACTTTCGCCGGCCTGTCGAGCGAGAAACAGCGGGCCGATGTCATCGCGTATCTTGATACACTCTCCGACCATCCGGTGCCGCTACCGACAGCCCAGGGCGCTGCCGCCCCGGCCGCAAATCCGCCGGCCACTGCGCCCGCAAGCCCGCCGCCAGCAGCCGCACCCGCGACCCCCCCTGCCGCGGCTGCACCCGCACAGCCTGACGGATCTGCCGCACCGCAACATTAGACGGATGTGAGGTCTATTTCGTCGCGGCGCACACCGGCAGTCTGGCGCCGGATGGAAAAGGCGGATAATGAGCAGAAAACAATAACTGCTCGCGAACTTTTTCATTGGGGAGAGCCAAGTGAATCGCCGGTCATTGCTTAAATCCGCACTGCTCGCACTCGCCGCGCGGCCGCTTCCGTTACCCTGTTGGATCAGCCCGGCGCTGGCGCAGGCGCCGGCGAAAAACTGGCAGCACGGCCTATCGCTGTTCGGCGACCTCAAATACCCGGTCGGCTTCAAGCAATTCGAATACGTCAACGCCAAGGCCCCGAGGGGCGGCACCGCGCGGCAGATCGCGCTCGGCACCTTCGACAACTTCAACATGGTGATCGGAGGCGTCAAAGGCTCGCTCGCCGCCGGCGTCGATCTTCTCTACGAATCGCTTTTGATATCGTCGCTCGACGAAGTATCGAGCGTATACGGACTGCTCGCCGACGGCGTGAGCTTTCCGCCGGACTTCTCCTCGGCCTCTTATCGGCTGCGGGCGGGAGCAATATGGCATGATGGCACGCCGGTTACGCCCGACGACGTGATGTTCTCCTTCGAGGCGTTCAAGAAATACAGCCCGCAGCAATCCGCTTATTATCGTCACGTCGCCAAAGTCGAAAAGACCGGAGATCGCGAAGTCACCTTCACTTTCGACGGACCCGGCAACCGCGAGCTGCCACAGATCATCGGCGAGCTTACGGTGCTGCCCAAGCAATGGTGGGAAGGCACCGACAAGGACGGCAAAAAGCGCGACGTCGGTGAAACCACGCTCGAACCGCCGCTCGGCAGCGGGCCCTATCGCGTCAAGGACTTTTCGGCTGGGCGCAATATTGTCTACGAGCGCGTGAAGGATCATTGGAGCGGTGACGTTAACGTCAATATCGGCATCTACAACTTCGACGAGCTGCACTTCGAATATTTCCGCGATACGACTGTCGCGCTCGAAGCGTTCAAGGCCGATACGATCGATTGGCGCACCGAAAACAGCGCCAAGAATTGGGCCACGGCCTACGATTTCCCGGCGGTCAGCGACAAACGCGTCCTGCTCGAAGAGTTTCCCATTCGCAATGTCGGCATGATGCAGGGCTTCGCGTTCAATGTCCGCCGCGAAAAATTCCAGGACCCGCGCGTGCGGCTCGCCTTCAATTATGCGTTCAATTTCGAGGAAATGAACAAGCAGATTTTCTTCGGTCAATACCACCGCATCGCCAGTTACTTCGAGGGCACCGAGCTTGCCGCCACCGGCGTGCCCTCCGGCCGCGAGCTCGAGCTGCTCGAGACAGTGCGCGACAAGGTTCCGGCCGAACTTTTCAAGAAGCCTTACAGCAATCCGGTCAACGGCAATCCCGAGGCGATCCGCGACAATCTCCGCGAATCCGTGCGCCTTCTGCGGGAGGCAGGCTACGACGTGCGCGACCAGCAGTTGGTCAACGGCAAGACCAACGAACCTTTTACGGTCGAATTCCTCGCCGAGGACCCCAGCTTCGAGCGCGTCTTCTTGTTCTTCAAGCCGTCGCTTGAGCGGCTCGGCATGACGGTGACGGTGCGCACGGTCGACGAGGCACAGTACGAGAACCGGCTGCGCAGTTGGGATTTCGATATCGTCACCTCGGGCTGGGGAGAATCGCTTTCGCCCGGCAACGAGCAGCGCGGCTATTGGGGCTCGCAGGCGGCCGATGAGCCCGGCTCGCTCAACCTTATCGGCATCAAAAATCCGGCGGTCGACGCCATGATCGATCATGTGATCTTCGCCAAAAACCGCGCAGATCTCGAAGCCGCCACGAAAGCGCTCGACCGGGTCTTGCTGTGGAACCACTACCTTGTACCGCAGTGGACGTATGGCAAAGTGCGCACCGCGCGCTGGGATCGCTTCGGCCGTCCGGATCCGATGCCAAAATACGGCAGGGCGGCTTTCCCGACCCTATGGTGGTGGGACGCCGACAAAGCCGCAAAGACGGGTTAGCGCTTTCGGATGATCGGGCCGACACGCCGCCGCATGCTGAAAATCGCAGCCGGCGCGCTCGCGGGATTCGGGGCCGTACCGGCCGGCTTGTCGCCCGCATCGGCTGACGACTTCATCGAATCCCACGGCCTGTCGGCATTCGGAGATCTTGGCTATCCGCCGGATTTCCAAAACTTCCGTTACATCAATCCGGCGGCGCCGAAAGGCGGTATTTTCTCGCAAATCGGACCGGACCAACTCTACAACCAGAATTTCCTGACCTTCAATTCGCTCAACACTTTCATCCTCAAGGGCGACGCGGCGCAGGGGATGGAGCTGACCTTCGCCACGCTGATGGTCCGCTCCGGCGATGAGCCGGACTCGATGTACGGCCTCGCCGCCGCGAAGGTCCAGCGCTCGGCGGACGGCCTCACCTATCGGTTCTTCATCCGACCCGAGGCCAGATTTCACGACGGCACGCCGCTCACCGCGCAAGACGTCGCCTTCTCGTTCAACACGCTTAAAGACAAGGGCCACCCACTCATCAGCCAGTCACTGCGCGACTTCACGGGCGCCAAAGCGGACGATGACGCGCGCGTTACCGTGAGCTTCGCGCCGAAACGCGCGCGCGACGTGCCGCTGTTCGTCGCCGGCTTGCCGATTTTTTCGCGTGCTTATTACGCGGCTAAACCGTTCGATCAATCCACCCTCGACACACCACTCGGTTCGGGCGCCTATCACGTCGGCCGCTTTGAGCCGGGCCGCTACATCGAATACGAGCGCGTCAAGGATTGGTGGGGTGCCGATCTGCCGGTTGCGCGCGGCCAGAACAATTTCGATATCGTGCGCTTTGAATATTATCGCGACCGCGATGTGGGCTTCGAGGGCTTCTCGGCCGGCAATTATCTGTTCCGTGAGGAGTTCACGTCGCGTTTCTGGGCGACGCGCTACGATTTCCCTGCCATGAAAGACGGCCGCGTCAAGCGCGACGAGATACCCGACGATACGCCATCAGGCGCGCAAGGCTGGTTCATCAACACGCGCCGCCCGAAATTTGCCGACGTGCGGCTGCGGGAAGCGCTCAATGACGCGTTCGATTTCGAGTGGACCAACAAGACCATCATGTACGGCGCCTATCTGCGCACCGTCTCGGTGTTTCAAAACTCCGAGATGATGGCGGAAGGCGAGCCGAGCCCGGGTGAAATGGCGTTGCTCGAGCCGTTTCGTGCTATCCTGCCGGCTGAGGTATTCGGCGCTCCCTATGCGCCGCCGGTATCCGACGGCTCCGGCCAGGATCGCGCGCTCCTGCGCAAGGCCGCGCAGCTTCTTGCGGATGCTGGCTATACGATCCAAAGCGGCAAGCGCGTCGCCCCGAATGGCGAACCGATTACAGTCGAATTTTTGATCGACGAGCCGGCGTTCGAGCCGCACCACATGCCGTTCATCAAGAATCTCGGCACGCTCGGCATCGACGCCACGCTGCGCATCGTCGATCCGGTCCAATATCGTGCCCGCCGCGATGACTTCGACTTCGACATCACCATAGATCGGTTCAATTTCTCGTCGACGCCGGGCGACTCGCTGCGCTCCTTCTTCACCTCGGAGGCCGCGGCCCTGAAAGGTTCGAACAACCTCGCCGGCATCGCGGATCCGGTGGTCGATGCGCTGATCGACGCCATCGTGGCTGCCGATTCACGCCCCGCCTTAGTAATCGCCTGCCGCGCGCTCGACCGGGTGATCCGTGCCGGCCGGTATTGGATTCCGAATTGGTACAAGGCCTCGCACTGGATCGCCTACTGGAACGTGTTCGGCAGACCTCCAGCGCAACCCCGCTATTTCCGGGGCATTCCCGATACCTGGTGGTATGACGCCGAAAAGTCAGCAAAAATCCCGCGGCCAGGGTAAGAATAGGACTGAAACCAGTCCCCACGCCCCCGGGGGGACGATCGAGGTGCGGCGTGACGACGCAAAAGCGTCACCGAGACCGCTAAACTGCTTATAACCCGCCCTCAAGGTGGGAGGAAAACAGTGCCGGATCGACAATGACCGCCTACATCGTCCGCCGCATTCTATTCATGATCCCCACGATTGTCGGCATCATGCTGGTGTCGTTCGTCGTGGTGCAGTTCGCACCCGGCGGCCCGGTCGAGCGCGTCATTGCCAAACTTTCCGGCACCGATACCGGCGCAACCTCGCGCATATCCGGGTCTGCCGGCGGCGACTTCGGAGCCCGTGGCGCTATGCCGGGCGGCGGACAGTCCGACGTTGCGTCCAAATATCGCGGCGCGCAGGGGCTCGATCCCGCCTTCATCAAAAGCCTGGAAAAGCAGTTCGGCTTCGACAAGCCCGCCTATGAGCGCTTTGGGCTGATGATGTGGAATTACCTACGCTTTGATTTCGGCAAGAGCTATTTCCGCGACGTCAGCGTGCTGCAGCTCATCAAAGAGAAACTGCCGGTTTCGATATCGCTCGGCATCTGGATGACGCTGCTGAGCTACCTGATCTCGATCCCGCTCGGCATCCGCAAGGCGGTGCGCGACGGCTCGCCGTTCGACACCTGGACCTCCGGCGTCATCATCATCGGCTATGCCATTCCCGGCTTCTTGTTTGCGATCCTACTTATCATCCTGTTCGCCGGCGGCTCGTTCTTCCAGATCTTTCCGTTGCGCGGTCTGGTATCGGACGGCTGGTCGCAATTTCCCTGGTGGCAGAAGATCCTCGATTACTTCTGGCATCTGGTGCTACCGATCGTCTCCATGGGACTGGCCGCTTTCGCCACCATGACGCTTCTCACCAAGAACTCGTTTCTCGAGGAATTGCGCAAGCAATACGTGCTCACCGCGCGCGCCAAGGGCTGCTCCGAGCGGCAGGTTCTGTACGGTCATATTTTCCGCAACGCCATGCTGTTGGTCATCGCCGGCTTCCCGGCGGCCTTCGTGTCCGCTTTCTTCGCCGGCTCGCTCTTGATCGAGACTATCTTCTCGCTCGATGGTCTTGGACTTTTGAGCTTCGAAAGCGTGCTCAACCGCGATTATCCGGTCGTGTTCGCCAATCTTTATATTTTCGCGCTCGTCGGCCTCGTCGTTAATCTGATTTCGGACCTCACCTATACCTGGATCGATCCGCGCATCGATTTCGAAACGCGGGAGGTCTAGGTGGACACCAAGACCGTTCCGAAAAGCGCCGCAAACACGATCGAGCCCGGCATCCCGACGGAGTTGAAGCCGGACAACGAGCCGGCCGGCCCGCTCGGGATTGGCGGACTGCTGCCGCTGGGCTTCGAATTCTCGCCGATCAATGCGCGGCGCTGGCAGAATTTCAAAACCAACCGGCGCGGTTATTGGTCGCTATGGATTTTTCTGGTGCTGTTCGTGCTGTCGCTGCTCGCCGAATTCATCGCCAACGACAAGCCGCTGTTCATCCATTACGACGGCAAGAACTTCTTCCCAGTCTTCGTGACGTATCCCGACACCGACTTTGGCGACGTCCTCGGCACCGCCGCCGATTACCGCGATCCTTATTTACAAAAATTCCTCGACGAGCATCACGCCATAGAAATCTGGGCGCCGATTCGGTTCTCTTACACCACCATCAATGACCGGCCGCCATCGGCATTTCCGTCCAAGCCGACCTGGCTTTTGAACGCGTCGGATTGCGATTTCGCCGCCAAGAACGGCTATTCGAAATGCGGCACGCTCGAATACAACTGGCTCGGCACCGACGACCAGGGCCGCGACGTGCTGGCGCGGCTGATCTACGGCTTTCGAATTTCGGTGCTGTTCGGACTCGTGCTGACCATCGTGTCGTCGGTCATCGGCGTCGCCGCCGGCGCCGTGCAGGGCTATTTCGGCGGCTGGACCGATCTTTTGTTCCAGCGCTTCATCGAAATCTGGACCTCGGTACCCGAGCTTTATCTGCTTCTCATCATCTCATCGGTGCTGGTGCCCGGCTTCTTCGTGCTCCTTGGCATTTTGCTGTTGTTCTCCTGGGTGCGGCTCGTCGGCCTCGTCCGTGCCGAATTCCTGCGTGGGCGCAATTTCGAATATATCCAGGCGGCGCGTGCGCTCGGCGTCTCCAACAAGGTCATCATGTTCCGCCACCTGTTGCCGAATGCCATGGTGGCGACGATGACGTTTCTGCCCTTCGTCATGTCGTCGTCGGTGATGACGCTCACCGCGCTCGACTTCCTCGGTTTCGGCCTGCCGCCCGGCTCGCCTTCGCTCGGCGAGTTGCTGTCACAAGGCAAGGCCAACGTGCAGGCGCCGTGGCTGGGCCTGACCGGCTTCTGCACCGTCGCGCTGATGCTGTCGCTTTTGATCTTCGTCGGCGAAGCGGTGCGCGATGCCTTTGATCCGCGGAAGACCTACGCATGAGTGAAGAACTTTGTCTCTCCGTCCGCGATCTGTCGATCGTCTTCCGCTCCAGCCGGAACGAGACGCTCGCGGTCGACCGCATCTCGTTCGACATCGTCAAAGGCCAATGCACGGCGCTGGTCGGCGAGTCCGGCTCCGGCAAATCGGTGACCGCGCTGTCGATCTTGCGGCTGCTGCCCCACCCGGCGGCGTCGCATCCCTCGGGGTCGATCCATTTTCAGGGCAAGAATTTACTGCAGCTGACCGAGAAGGAAATGCGTCGCGTGCGCGGCGACGATATCACCATCGTATTCCAGGAGCCGATGACCTCGCTCAATCCGCTACACACGATCGAGAAGCAGATCGGCGAGATCTTGTTGTTGCATCGCGGCCTCACGGGCGCTCCGGCTCGCGCGCGAACCCTTGAAGTCCTTACCCAGGTCGGCATTCCCGATCCGGAAACCCGACTCCAGAGCTATCCGCATCAGCTCTCGGGCGGTCAGCGCCAGCGCGTGATGATCGCCATGGCGCTTGCCAACGAACCCGATCTTCTCATCGCCGACGAGCCGACGACCGCGCTCGACGTCACGGTGCAGGCGCAAATCATCGCGCTGTTAAAGGATCTCCAGACGCGGCTCGGCATGTCGCTTTTGTTCATCACCCACGATCTCGGCATTGTGCGCAAGATCGCGCAACGGGTCTGCGTCATGAAGGACGGCAAGATCGTCGAGCAAGGTCCCGTCGAGCGCGTCTTCACCGCGCCCGAGCATCCCTATACGCGCGCACTTCTTGCCGCCGAGCCAACGCCTGATCCGGCGCCGCCGCAACCCGACGCGCCGATGGTCCTCGAAACCGACCAGCTCAAGGTCTGGTTTCCGATAACGAGCGGCCTCATGCGCAAAGTGGTCGGGCACGTCAAAGCCTGCGACGGCTTGACCATCACGTTACGCAAAGGCGAGACGCTCGGCGTCGTGGGCGAGTCTGGCTCCGGTAAGTCGACGCTCGGGCGCGCAATCTTGAGGCTCATCTCCTCGGAAGGGCCGATCGCGTATATGGGCAACCAGCTCCAAGGCCTGAAATTCAAGGAGATGCGGCCCTACCGTCGCGAGATGCAGATCGTCTTTCAGGATCCCTACGGCTCACTGTCGCCGCGCATGTCGGTTGCCGACATCATCAAGGAGGGCCTGAAGGTCCATCACCCCGATATGACGGAACGCGAACGCGATCAGAAGGTCGTCCGAGCGCTTGTCGACGTCGGGCTCGACCCTGAAACGCGTTTTCGCTTTCCGCACGAATTTTCCGGCGGTCAGCGCCAGCGTATTGCCGTGGCGCGCGCCGTCGTCCTGGAACCGAGCTTCATCGTCCTCGATGAGCCGACCAGCGCGCTCGACATGCTGATCCAGGCGCAGATGGTCGATCTCTTGCGTGACCTGCAGAAACGGCACAATCTCACTTATCTCTTCATCTCCCACGATCTGCGGGTGGTCGCGGCGCTCGCAAGCCGCCTGATTGTCATGCGGCATGGCAAAGTCGTGGAGGCCGGCGACGCCGCGGAGCTGTTTCGCAACCCCAAGACCGATTATACGCGCGCGCTATTCGCCGCCGCGTTCAAGCTCGAAGCCGCGCCTGAGGATGTCGTCGCGCAGTGAAGAGTGAGTGAGCACCACAATGAAACACTGGCGCGACTTCCTGTTCGGTTTGTGTTGCGCGACATCGCTACTCGCGATCCCGGCCCGCGCCGATACCTTCAAGATCGTCGTGCCGTTTGCCGCCGGAGGACCGGTCGATCAATTGGCACGCCTGCTCTCCAGCGAATTGGGCCCTCTACTAAAAGCCGACGTGATCGTAGACGACCGCGGCGGCGCCGGTGGCGCCATCGGATCGGAATTTGTGGCGCGCGCGACGCCGGACGGCGCCACCGTGCTCCTTGCGAGCATGGGCTCGCAGGTGCTCAGCCCCATTCTCAAGCCGCCGACGACGTACGATCCGGTGAAATCGTTCGAGCCGGTAATGCTGGTTGCCAGCATTCCATCGTTGTTGGTGGTGAACCAGCAACTCGGCGTCAATACCATGCAAGACCTGATCGCCAGGGCGAAGCAGGAGAAGCTCACCTATGGTTCGGCCGGCCCCGGAACGACGATGAACATCGCCGTCGAAATGCTCAATGCCGCGGCCGGCGTGAAGATCACGCACGTGCCGTATCGAGGCGCGGCCCCGGCGATCAACGATCTTCTTGGCGGCCACGTCGACATGCTCAATGCCGATTTGCCGGTCTTGCTGCCGCTGGTGAAAGCAGAATCCGTCAAGGCGCTGGCGCTGTTGGCCCGCGAGCGCACGCCGCTGTTACCGGATTTGCCGACCACGAAAGAGCTCGGCCTGCCGAGCGTCGTGATGGAAAGCTGGTACGGCGTCTTCCTGCCCGCCGGCACACCGCCGCAAGTGCGTGACAAGATCGAGCAGGCGCTATTCGCGGTCGTCGCACTGCCGTCGGTCAAGCAGCGCTTCGCCGACAACGGTATGCAGGGTACGCTCGGTCACGAAGCATTTGCGGCACGGCTCACGCAGGATTTCGCCACCTGGCCGGACACGATCAAAAAACTCGGCATTACCGGCGAGTAGCGGCTTAACGCGCCTTGCCGAACAGTTCGGCAACCGGCGCGTCGGAGGCGATCTTCTCCTCGCGCAGCTTTTCGGCGCCGGCATTGCGTTGCGTCCGCTGCAGCACGTCCCCTGCCCGCTCGCGCGGAATGAAGCAAACGCCGGTTTCGTCCGCGAGCACAAGATCGCCGGGATTGACGGTCACGCCGAAGATCGACACCGGCCGATTGATGGCGATGGTTTCGACGCGCCATTTTCCGGTGATCGGCGTGACGCTGCGCGACCAGATCGGATAGCCGATAGCGCGGGAATGATCGACGTCGCGCACCCCGCCGTCAACGATCGCGCCAAGCTCGCCTTGCCGGTGCCCGATCGTCGCCGAGATGCCGCCCAGGTTGGAAACGAGATCGACGCCCTGCAGCACAATGACATCGCCCGGCTCGGCGAGGTTATGCGCCTCGATTTCGCCGAGCCCCGAGATGCCCGATTTGACTGCGTCGGAAACCGCTGCGGTTTTCGCGACATTGCGCACCGTCAACGCGCGCCCGACGATGCGCCCATTCGGATCGGTCGGCCGCAGCAAAGCGGCCGGCACGGCGCCCGCGATGCCGAGCTCGTCCATCGCGTCCGAAGTCAGGCCGGTGAGATCCGGCAATGCGCGATAGCCGTCGAGTATTTCCGGCGGCAGCGCCGGCAGCTCCAGCATGCCGAAGGCGTCGGGCGGCAACTTGCCGAGCGTCTTCTTGCTCATGGCCAAAACTCAGAACCCGAACAGCTTCGCCGGATTGTCGACCAGCATCAGCCGCCGCTTGCGCTCGTCCGGCGCGATTTCGGCAATGAGATCGACCAGCTCGCCATCATTCGGCACGGCGTTATGGTTCGGATGCGGCCAGTCGGTGCCCCAGACCACGCGCTCGGGAGCGTGGGCGGCGAGATCGCGCGCAAACGGCACCGCGTCGGCATAGGGGTACGGCTGTTTGGTGATGCGGTCGGTGCCGGAAAGTTTCACCCAGACATTGCCGCGGTCGAGCAGGCGGCGCAACACCGAGAACGTCTTGCCCTGAAGCCCTTCGGCGACGTCGATGCGCCCGATATGGTCGATCACCACCGGTGCCTCGATCGAGGTGATGAATTCATACAGATCGAGAATGCCGTGGCCGCCGACATGCAGCGCGATATGCCAGCCGTGCGGGGATACCTTCTCGATCACTTGGAGCATGTCGGCACGCGGCATCGGTGTCCCGAGAAAATGCAACCGCACGCCCCGCACGCCGGCATCGTCCAGGCGATCGACGTCGGCCTGCGGAGTCCAGGGTTCGAGCAGCGCGACGCCGCGATAATTGCCTTTGCCGGCATCGAGCAGATCGACAAGCACCCGGTGATCGCTGCCATGGCAAGTCGATTGAACGAATACACCGCGCTGAAAGCCGAGGAATTCGTGCAGGCGGAATAAATCCTCCTTGGGCGCGTCCGTCGGCGTGAACGACCGGTTCGCCGCATAGGGAAATTTGCTGTGCGGCCCGAACACGTGGAAATGCGAATCGCAGGACTTTGGCGGCAGCGTGATGCGCGGCTTTTTCGGATTCGGATCCGGCGGCGCAATGGTGGGCGTGAGATCGTCGGCGCGGATGGTCATTCAATGCAATCCATGTTGAGAGTTATCAGTCGCAGCGCGCGGTCATGCCGCCATCGACCACGATTTCGGTACCGGTGATGAAGCGCGCTTCGTCGGAGACAAGAAAGAGAACGGCATTGGCGGTGTCGCGTCCGTCGCCCATGAAGCCGAGCGGGATACGCGCTACGCGCGATTTCAGCAAGGTCTCGATATCGCCGCCGGCGCGTTGCTTGGCGAGCCGCGCTTCGACCATTGGCGTATGCATCTGGCCCGGCACCACCGTATTCACCCGAATGCCCTTGCTCGCATATTGCACGGCGGTGACGCGCGAGAACTGGATGACCGCAGCCTTGGCCGAGGCATAGCCGATCTGCGGCGAGCCGGTAAAGCGAATACCGGAGCTCGATGCGGTGTTGACGATAGCGCCGCCGCCCTGCTCGATCATGACAGGGATGACGTGGCGGCAGGCGAGGAACACGCTCTTGAGATTGTAGTCGATCTGCTTGTCGAAGCTTTCTTCCGACATCTCGGCGGCGCCGCCGGCGGCAGAGCCGCCGACATTGTTGACCAGGATATCGATGCGGCCAAATCTCTTGCGGCAGGCGTCCGTCATGGCGCCGACCTGGGTGTCATCCAGCACATCGCACACATGCGTCGCGATCTCGCCGTCGTTGCCAACGCGCGCCACCGTCTCCGACATGGCGTCGGCATCCTTGTCAACGGCAAAGACTTTCGCGCCCTCGCGCGCGAACAGCACCGCGGCGGCGCGGCCATTGCCCCAGCCGGGCCCAATGCAGCCTGCCCCGGTGATGAGCGCGACCTTTCCGGCAATGCGTCCCGGCATGAGGCGTTTCCCTCGTTCCTCCGGGCCGATGTTAGTGGAGCGCTTACGGCTGCGCCAGCGTCGACAATTCGTGTGCCGGCAAGCGGGAAAACTCGATAGTTGCTGGGGCTGGAACCCGAAGGAAGGCGATGGCTCCCGGTGGATATCCGCGCGGTTGCGGCGCTACGCCGTCAAAAAGTGAAGAGGATCGCGGTGTACCAATTGTACCGATCCGTCGTATCGGCATTTTGGACACCGCGCCCCAGATAACCCAGGAGGTGGAAGTTCTCGCTTAAATCATAACGAAAGCCGGTGCCGATCGATGTCGTCGCTTCGCCGCCGTGCGTATCCGGCGTTTGATGAAATAACTCCAATCCTACTTGCAAACTGGGAATGATCTGGCGAGTTATAGCAGCGCCCATGAGGCAGAAGTTCTCAGAGGCTCCGCCGCGATTGATTTCACATCCACCGCCGCCAAATGCGGACCATTTGCCCCAGTCCTTTTCCACCCACATCGGAAACAGGAAGGACATGTGCTGCTCGCCGACGTCCGGCGACGCGCTCGGCAAAAACACCCTGGGAAATATGCTGACGTCGACCCCGAAATTTTCTTGCGTCAGAAAGCGGTATTTGGCAGCGAGCTCGATGTTGCCGAGACTGGCCGCCGAAGAGCCGGAGGCCGGAAAGTTGTAGCCGGCCGGCAATGTCGCAGTCAGCTGGAGATTGGGTGCTCCGCCATAGTTGAAGTCGATGCCACCCTCTCCGCTGGTGCCGTCTCGCGTCGCCGTCCCGTTCGAGAACGTGTAGATTTCGAAGTGCCGATAATCCGTCGGTTCGGGGTCATCGGTCAAATAGGGAGGACCCGCCCGAGCCGGAATGACAGTTCCCAGCACCAACGCGCAGCAAAGCGACAGCAGGGCCGCAAAACGCAAGGTGTTCTCCCTCTCTACGGGGAGATTACTCATTCGGCTTATGCAGTACTACATTTGCTAAGTCTGCGCCCTGCTTGGGCGTCAATCGTCAGACTGAAGTCGGAGGCAAGATGACAAGCGTCCTCGAACGATCGGCGAGCAAGGTCCCTGAGGTTACGCTCGTCTTTTGGATCATCAAGATCGCGGCAACGACGCTTGGCGAGACCGGCGGCGATACCGTGACGATGACGTTGAATTGGGGATACCTCGTCGGAACAGCGCTATTCCTCTCACTGCTCCTGTTCTTGGTCATCCTGCAAATCGCGGCAAAGAAGTTTTATCCGTGGCTGTATTGGGCCACGATCGTTGCTTCCACCACGGCCGGCACCGCGATGGCGGATTTTGCCGACCGCTCCTTGGGCATCGGCTATGCCGGCGGCTCGACACTTTTGTTCGTCTGCCTGATGGCCACACTCGGCGCGTGGTATTGGTCGCAGGGCTCGATCTCGGTCGCAACAGTCAACACACCGAAGGTGGAAGCGTTCTACTGGGTCGCCATCACCTTTTCGCAGACTTTAGGAACGGCGCTGGGCGATTGGACCGCGGACGATACCGGCCTCGGCTATGACGGCGGCGCGCTGCTTTTCGCCGCCGGATTGGCGGTGCTGGCCGCGGCTTACTTCTTCACCAAAACGTCGCGGGTCTTCTTGTTCTGGGCGGCGTTTATCCTGACGCGGCCGCTCGGCGCGACGGTCGGCGATTTCCTCGATAAGCCCGTCAGCAACGGCGGATTGGCTTTGAGCCGTCCTATAGCATCCGCGGTCATAGGCGCCTTCATCATCGCTTGCATCCTCATCCTGCCGCAGCGGGCGGGCCAACATCCGGGGCAATCCGAGGCGATGCCATAATCGCCGCGCGCCAATCTCGTCCGTAGCGTCAGGCCGCGCGGGCTCGATATTCATGCCAATGCCACCAGAACACTGCGGCAATTCCGACAACCACGCCGACAAGCAGCACAACGATCAAAGCGGAGTTTTCGATCCAGGCGATCGCCGGGATGCCAAGCGCCATGATCAGGCCGAGCAGACAGACCTGCCAGGACAGCACATGCACACCCGCGGTAAAGGTGCCCAGCGCCAACAGCGTGAAAATGGCGAGCCCAGTGGCGCTGGCGTTGAAAATCCGCTGCACGCTAGGCAGCAACATCATATTCATCACCAAGAGAAACGCGAACCAGTGCAACACTTGCGTCGCAATCAGACGAAATCGCGCTGAACTGTCCGTTACGCTTTGCCAACCGGCGCCGACACAAACCAGCGCGATCAGCGGCGCCAGTATCTCCCAGTAACCCGTAATCGGCTGTTTCGAAAAGCTCGTGTAAGCAACGCCGATCATTGTCAGGACCAGCACCAAGCTGAAGGGCAGCTCCCTGATCCAGAAATTCATATGAAAAAATTTATGCGTCGTGGCAACTTGCGGCGCGCTCGACCGCGCGGCCGAATCTGGATCTACGGTGCTCATCGCGCCTGCTCCGCGCTTTCAATGAATTTCCCAACAGTAGAGCACAAGATGCGGGGACGCTACCGCTTGCCGCCTACGGCCCGATCCGCCGCACGCTGGTGACTTCGCTGCCGGCGGAGCGGATGCGGGCGATGGCGTCGGCGACCGGCTCGATCGCGACGGTCATGTGGAAGGCGTTGGCATGCACGAGAGTGGCATGGTCGCGCGCTATGGCGACGTGACCCTTCCAGAATACGAGATCGCCGCGCTGGAGATCGGAATGAGCGCCGTTCGCGGCGACTGGCTTTCCGATCGCCTGTTCCTGCATATCGGTGTCGCGGCGACATGGTATGCCGCAGGCCGCGAGCGCGATTTGCACGAGACCCGAACAGTCGAGCCCGAGCGCGGTCTTGCCGCCCCACAGATAAGGCACGCCCAAAAAGCGCTCCGCCACGGCAACGAAATCAGCTTCGTTTTCGCCGATGGGTTTGAGATGCGCCGCGGGCACATAAGCGCCAGCGTGCGTCACCGCCATGCGATCAGCGACCCGCGCGACGGAAATTCTCGCACCGAGCGGCAATGCTTCGATAGGCGGCAGTTTGATCGAAGGGCCGGGAAATACGAACGTGCGCAACGCCGCAACTTTGTGTGTCGGCGCAGAGCCTTCAGGCGCAAGCGCGCTCGACGGCAGCCAGCCGACATAACCATCGGCGGCGAGCTGACCCCAGGCCCAGCCCTCGGCATTGGTGTCGTAGACAGTGACGCGCTCGCCTCCAAGCGCCTCGGTGTCGAGCGGCGCGTCGGGCCGTGGCTCGGAGCGCAGCGGCGCTTGCGGCGCGATGACTTCCATCACGCGGCCGCCGACAAAACGCGCCGCGGTCACTTTGCCCTCGAGATGCTTGGCCGCCAGATCGGGGCGGGCTGGCGTAACGCGAGGATCGAAGGCGGGCATCTCTTATTCGGCTCGGCCGTAGCGTGCGACGAGTAGCGCGTAGAAAGAGCGCGCCGCCTGGCATTCGCCGCCCTCGGGCCGGCCGGCTTTGGCCGCGGGCGTCCACGCGAACACATCGACATGCAGCCACGATTTCGCGGCCACGAAGCGCCGCATGAATAAAGCCGCGGTGATCGCGCCAGCGTGACTACCGCCGACATTGTTGATGTCGGCGACTTTGGATTCGAGCATCGCCTCGTAAGGCCGCCATAGCGGCAGCCGCCATAACGGATCGTTCTCGGATTTGGCGCAACCCATCAGCTCTTCGGCAAGCTCATCGTCGTCGGTGAAAAACGGCGGCACGTCCGGGCCGAGCGCGACGCGTGCGGCCCCGGTCAGCGTGGCGAAATCGGCGATAAGATCGGGCTTGTCCTCGTCGGCGAGCGTAAGCGCATCGGCGAGGACGAGCCTGCCCTCGGCATCGGTATTGCCGATCTCGACGGTGATGCCTTTGCGCGATGTGTAAATATCGCGCGGCCGGAAGCTGGAGCCGGCGATTGCATTCTCGACCGCCGGAATGAGCACGCGCAAGCGCACTTTCAGCCCGCGCGCCATGATCATGTGCGCGAGCGCAAGCGCGGTCGCAGCCCCGCCCATGTCCTTCTTCATATTGAGCATGGAGGCGTCCGGCTTGATGTCGAGACCGCCGGTGTCGAAGCAGACGCCTTTGCCGACGAGCGTCACGCGCGGATGCTTGCTGTCGCCCCACGCCATGTCGATCAGCCGCGGCGCGCCCTCAGCGGCGCGGCCGACGGCGTGGATCAACGGAAAATTCTGCGCCAAGAGATCGTCGCCGACGATGGCATTGATCGTGGCACTGTGCCGCGAGGCCAGCTTGCGCGCGGCCTGCTCAAGCTGCGCCGGGCCCATATCGTTCGCCGGCGTATTGATGAGGTCGCGTGCCAGCGTCACTGCCTCCACAATGTGTGTAAGCTCCTCGTGGTCGACGCTTTGCGGCAAGTCGAGCTTGACCGCGCGCGCATCGGCCTTGCGGTACCGCGTGAAACGATAACTGCCGAGAGCGAAAGCGAGCGCCGCAAGCCGGGCATCGTGCGGAGCGTTGGCAAAGCGGTAGACACCGTCCGGCAATTGCTGCGGCAGGCGGCCGGGAAGAAACGGGTCCTTCGTTTCATCGGCGTCTTCGAGGCCAAACAGAACGCCGCCGAGCCCTTTCTTGCCGGGGAGCAGCAAGAGCCGCCCGGATTTCGGCTCGAAACCCGCCGCATTGGCGAAGGAGGCGGCTTCGGTTCCAAGCGTTTTGCGGACGCCCGGATAGTTCGCCGTGGTGACGAACCAAATCGGGATCGCATCCGCCGTCCCGCGCACGATAAAAATCGAGTCCATTGAATAACCTGCGCTCAAAAAGTCACGCCCTGCTACCACGCCGGCCGGGAATCGTGAAGTAAGACTAAGCGTGCGAAGCGGCGCGTCTCCGCTGCATCTGCGCGTGGCTGTGCCGCATCCCGTAAAGCATATACACGACAAGCCCAATCGCGAACCACGCGCCTAGCCGCAGCCAGGTATCGATCGGCAGGCCGCACATCAGGAATACCGCCGAGAGCGCCCCGAGCGGCGCGACCACATAGACGGCCGGCGTCCGAAACGGACGCGGCAGTTCCGGCTCCTTGATGCGCAGGACCAGCACGCCGATACAGACGATGGCGAAGGCGAACAAGGTGCCGATGCTGACCAGTTCGCCGACGAGGCCGATCGGCAGAAATCCGGCGAGGATCGTCACGATGCTCCCGGTCGTCAGCGTGGTGATGTAAGGCGTGCGGAAGCGGGGATGCACCTTGGCCGCAATGGCTGGAAGCAATCCGTCGTTGGCCATCGAATAGACGATCCGCGGTTGGCCCAACAATCCCACGAGCATGACCGAGGTCAGGCCCAGGATAATGCCGAGCTTGAGAACGGGCGAAAGCCAAGTGAGCCCAATCGCGTCAATGCCGACAGCGATCGGATCTGCGACGTTGAGCTTGTCGTAAGGGACGATGCCGGTCAGCACGAAGCCGACGGCGATGTACAGAACGGTGCAGATGACAAGCGAACCGAGGATGCCGATCGGCATATCTCGTTTCGGATTCTTCGCTTCCTGCGCCGCCGTCGACACCGCATCAAAGCCGATATAGGCGAAGAACACCACGGCGGCGCCCCGCAAAACGCCGCTTAGGCCGAATTCGCCAGGCCCGAGATTCGGCGGTATGAAATGGCCGGCCGGATTGTTGGCCGTGACCCAGTGCGCGGTCGAGACGAAGGGCGCCGCCGCGCCAATGAAAATGACGACGATAACGAGCTTGATGGCGACAATGACGTTGTTGATCCGCGCGGATTTCTGGACGCCCACGACCAAGAGACATGTCAGCAGCGCGATCACCACCATCGCCGGCACATTGATGATCGCGCCGGTCGAGCGCCAAGCGTGCTGCGCGGCGTCATAGGAAAGCGGCGCACCGGAATAGGCGGCGGGGACGATGATGCCAAAATCCTTCAGAAAACTCACGACGTAGCCCGACCAGCCGATCGCCACCGTCGCCGAACCCAGCGCATATTCCAGAATCAGATCCCAGCCGATGATCCAGGCGATCAGCTCGCCGAGCGTTGCATAGGCGTAAGTGTAAGCGCTGCCGGCGACCGGCACGGTCGAGGCCATTTCGGCGTAGCACAGCCCGGCGAAAGCGCAGACGATACCGCTGAGCACAAAGGACAGCGTGATCGCGGGACCGGCATTCTCGGCGGCGGCGTGTCCGGTCAGGACGAAAATGCCGGCGCCGATAATCGCACCGATGCCGAGAGCGACGAGGTTGATCATCGACAGGCTGCGCTTGAGCGGCACGCGACCATCGGTCCCAGGGTCGTGCGCTTGGGAACCTGCCGCCTCGGCTTCCAATGTCTCAAGGGATTTGCGCAGGAAAATTGGCGCCACTGCGATCACCCTTTGAGGCGCCCACCGCAAAACGCGGCCGACTCAACAACAATCGAAGGCACGCTTGGTTGCGGCTTGCCGATGCGGTTCACGACCATGGCATCAGCGACGCATGAATGACGTCCGGCACGCCCTCGCCGCCGACCGAACGGATGGCAAGGTCGACGTCGTTCAAACCAAAGCGGTGCGTGGTGACGAGCTCCAGCGGAGACCGCTTCGAGGCCAACTGCGCCAACGCAAGCTCGCAGGCTTTATAGCTGTGGCCGCGGGCGCTTTTCATGGTGATGAATTTCACCGTGAATTTCTCCAGCGGAAAATTCGGGAATTGCGCCATTTCGCCCTGCGCCACGATCACGCCGCCCTTGCGCTTGAGCGCCTCGATGCCGAGCAGCATCGGGATCGTGCCGGCGCCGGCGGTGCAGTCGAGCGCGACATCGACGCCCGTGCCGCCGGTGATCTCCATGACGCGGGCGAGCGGGTCTTCCTTCTGCACATCGATGACGTGATCGGCGCCAAGTTTTTTGGCAACGTCCAGGCGCGCCCGGTCCTTCGACGTGCCGGTGACGATGATCAGCGAAGCGCCGGCTTGCTTGCAAATCACCGTCTGAGACAGACCTTGCTGGCCCGGGCCTTGAATTAGCACCGTCGAATTGTAACCGACTCCGCCATCGAACAGCGACCACTCGACGCCGTTCGCCATCGGCGTGACGAGCCCGGCAAGCTCCGCCGAGACGCCCTTGGGCACGTGATGCACAACGGCGTTCCACGGCAGGTACACGTATTGGGCAAAGCCGCCCCACAGATGCGGCGCTTTCTCCGCCGAAGTGTAGCCGTAGCGGATAGCATCCGGATTGGTGCGCCAATTGGTATTTTCGCAGTGCCGGTATTGGCCCGCATGGCACCATTCGCACTTGCCGCAACTGACATAGTGCTCGACAAAGACGAGGTCTCCCTCTTTAAACCCTTTGCGTCTCACGAACTCGCGGCCGGCCTTGGCGATGGTGCCGATATTCTCGTGGCCCATGATGACCGGCGCGCTCGACGGCGGGTGCTTGTAGAGCTTGACGTCGGTGCCGCAGATGCCGCCGACCTCCATCTTCAGGAGCGCGGCATCCCCCGGAATATCCGGCATGGGATAGTCCCGGATTTCCGTCTTGCTCGGGCCGGTCCGCACCGCCGCCAATACTGTTTCGGCCACTGACGCTGTCTCCTCGTTCGTCCTATTTGTCGCTAAAATATAATGGTGAAGATGCGCTCCCTTAGCAAACGCCAAGATCACGGCCCTGCGCTAGACCGCGTCCGCGATTGGACGCGCGCACGCTTTGTGCTTGCGGAAGACGCCACCGTTATGGTGTCGGAAGCGACCTGCGCCGTCCCCGGCTGTCCCCCGATCGAAACCCACGTGGTGTTCTGGACCGAGCTGGGCCGGCATCACTGCAAAATCTTCAAACCACTTGCGGATGTGAGTGAAGACGATCTGCCGCCCGCCTTCATGAAGAACGCGCTGGTCGGGCTCGAAGGGGCGGATTGCGATTGCTGCTGAGTATTGTTCACCGGCCCCCTATGCGTCCTCGAACTCCCTTTCGCGCGCAGCATGTTGGATGGTTAGGATAACAATCTCGCCGCTGTAATAGACAAGGTACGAATATTTTCGAGTAACAAGCTTTCGTACGCCCGCCAGTTTTTGACCCGACCGATCTCAGGAAACACCACAAGGCTCTGCAATGAATCCAGGATGGCCGTCCGCACACGGACTGACGCATTCGGATTGCGCTTGCGAATGTAACGGGCAATGTCGATGAGGTCTTGCGTCGCTCGGGGCGTAAAGCGAAGCTTCATTGATCGAAGTGACGAAATGCTGCTTCTACTTCGGCGTCGCTCGCGAATTGACGGCGTTGTGCTTGCGTTAATCCTTCCAGCACGGCTGGTAGATGCGCCGGATCAATATCCTCCGGCTCGCCATCGTTTCCGGCAAGACGCAGCATAGCGCGCGCGATCTCGTCTTGCGTCTCAGGTGGGAGACGATTCACCGCTTCGAGCGCTTGTTCGAGAAGCTTGGTCATGGGCCTAACATACTTGTTTCGGCGGGGCGACATAAAGAGCTGGGCTATAATCCCGCCTTCGCCAGCGCCACCGCCTGGCGTTTGGCGACGCGGTCCATCGAGAAGCGCTCGATCGCCTCGTTGAACAGGCGATAAAAGTTGACCTCCGCGCGCAAATGCAGAAATACCGCGCCCAAACCGATCGCAGCGCGATCCATGAATACGAATTCGCGCGGCACCGTCACCGGCCCCTTTTGCTTGAGCGCTTGATGGACACGAAACGCTTCGCGCCGGCCGTATTCCGACGGCGCGACACCGTCCGCGATAGTGCGCACCCGGTCATCAAGCAGCGGTCCATAGATGAACCGCGCCCAGATGTTGAGCGTGTCGATGAGGTCACGCGATAGTTTGCGAAAGCCCCAGGTCTCGTAGGCATGCACGACGAGATCGTCCTCGCCGCGAAGGAGCCCGTGATAGAGGTCGACGACACCGCGCACGAATTTCGGTGGAAAAATGCGGACGCAGCCGTAGTCGAGGAGATTGATGCCGGCAGCTTCGCCGCCGCGCGCGAAGACCGTGTAATTGCCAAGATGCGGATCGCCGTGGATGACGCCAAAGCGGCTGAACGGAAACCACCACGCGGTAAACATGGCGGTCGCCAGCGCATTGCGCGCTTCAAGCGGATCGTTCTTGTGCGCGAGCATCCGCGTACCATCGAGCCAATCCAGCGTCAGCAACCGGCCCGTTGAAAGCTCGGGCCACGCGCGCGGCACGCGCACGCAATCGACGCCATCGAGCATTTCGCGATAGAGCGCGACGTGCTTGGCTTCGCGCCGGTAATCGAGCTCTTCGCGGACGCGCGCGCCGATCTCTTTTCCGATTTCGCGGGTGTCGATCGCCGAATCCAGCCGCCGGCGAATTGCCAACAGCCATTGCAGTTGCTGCAAATCGGCTTCGACGGCGGACTGCATGTCCGGATATTGCAGCTTGCAGGCCAGCAAGGCGCCGTCGAGCGAACGGGCACGGTGCACCTGCCCAAGCGATGCCGCCGCGGCGGGATGGTGCTCGAAGTTTTCAAACCTCGTCGCCCAGTCGGCGCCAAGCTCCGCCACCATCCGCCGCTTGACGAAGGCCCAGCCCATCGGCGGCGCCTCGCTCTGCAGCTTCTGCAATTCGGCGGCGTATTCGGGCGGCAACAGATCGGGAATGGTCGCCATCAATTGCGCGACCTTCATCAGCGGCCCTTTGAGCCTGCCGAGCGCCGACGACAGCGCACTTGCATCACCGGCCCGATCGGGCTCACTGCCGAGAAGCCGCCGTCCCGCATAGCGCGCCGCCACCCCACCGACATTGGCGCCGACCCGCGCATAACGCGCCGCGCGGGCGGAGAGGCGATTTTTCTCGCGGTCAGCAGGCACTGACTGGCCCAGTTGTTTGCGCGCCCAACGGACGAACTCGATTAACTCTTCGCGAGCGCGGCCAAGGTGTCGTGGTATTCATCCATAGCACCCTTGGCAATTTCCATCGCATGATCGTAGGCCGTTTTCGTGCGCGTGAGCTTGATACCGTCCTCGTGTCTCGAAGCGGCTACAAGGTCGCCAACTCCCCAACCAAGTTGGGCCAGAAAATCAGGCGGCAACACGACGATTAGTTCGTCGTCAAGTTTATGAATCTTCGGGTCCATGACGCACCCATTATAGCGATTCCAACTCTACAATCATCCGCTCAATAACACCCAGGCCGCCTTGCCAAAACGCCGGATCACGGGCGTCGAGGCCAAAGGGTGCGAGCAGTTCGGAATGATGCTTGGTGCCGCCGGCAGACAGCATGGCGAGATAGCGTTCGGCAAAACCTTCCGCGGCGTGCTCGTAGACGGCATAGAGTGAATTGACGAGGCAATCGCCGAACGCATAGGCGTAGACGTAAAACGGCGAATGGACGAAATGCGGGATGTAGGCCCAGAACGTCTCGTAGCCGGGCTTTAGCTCGATCGCCGGCCCGAGGCTTTCGCGCTGCACGTCGAGCCACAATTCGCCGATGCGCTCCGCCGTCAATTCACCGTTCCTGCGCTCGATGTGGACGGCGCGCTCGAACGTATAGAACGCGATCTGCCGCACCACCGTGTTGATCATGTCCTCGACCTTGGCGGCGAGCATGGCCTTGCGCTCTTTCTTGTCGCGCGTTCCGGCGAGCAATTTCTTGAACGTCAGCATCTCGCCGAACACGCTCGCCGTCTCGGCAAGCGTCAGCGGCGTCGGCGCCATCAAGGCGCCGTTCGGCGCGGCAAGCACCTGATGCACGCCGTGGCCGAGTTCATGCGCGAGCGTCATCACGTCGCGCGGCTTGCCTTGATAATTCAACAGCACATAAGGATGCGCCGACGGTGTTGTCGGATGGGCGAAAGCGCCGGGGGCTTTGCCCGGCCGCACCGGCGCATCGATCCAGCGCTCGGCGAAAAACCGCTGAGCGATCGCCGCCATCTTCGGCGAGAAGGCGCCATAGGCCTCTAGCACCGTGTCCCTCGCCTCGGTCCAGCCGACATTGCGCGTCGGGACTTGCGGCAGCGGCGCATTGCGATCCCAGTACGGCAGCCGCTTCTTGCCAAACCATTTGGCTTTGAGCGCGTAATAGCGGTGCGACAAACGCGGATAGGCGGCGCGTACCGCCGCGACCAGAGCATCCACCACTTCGCGCTCGACACGGTTCGACAGATGACGGTCGTCGGCAATATCGGCAAAGCCGCGCCAGCGGTCGGAAATTTCCTTATCCTTGGCGAGCGTATTGGTGATCAGCGCGAACGCTTGCACGTTGTCCTTGAACGTATGCGCCAATGCCTGCGCGGCGGCCTTTCGCTTTGCCCCGGAGCGGTCCTGAAAAAGGTTCAGCGTCGGTTCGATGGCAAGCGATTTCCCCAAGACCTTGAACCGCAGATTGGCGATGGCGGCATCGAACTGCCGGTTCCAAGCGGAATAGGCGGTCATCGACTTTTCGTGAAACAATTGCTCCACGCGATCTTCGAGCTGGTAGGGCTTGTAGCGTCGCACGTCTTCAAGCCACGGCCGGTAATGGCCGAGCGCCGGGTTGGCCATCGCGGATTCGAGCAAGCGATCGTCGACGCGGTTGAGCTCGAGCGTGAAGAACAGAAGATGCGTGGAGGCCGCTGTCATGCGCTCCTGCACGTCGCCGTAAAACTTGGTTCGCGCCGGGTCGACAGTGTTGCCGGCATGCACGAGGCCGGCATAGGAGCCCAGCCGCCCCATGAGATCGTCGATCGTCTCGTAGCGCCGCACCGCCGCGGCAAGCGCCGCTCCGGCCCCCGGCCCACCCGCCATCTCGGCAAGCTTGCCCTTATAGGCTTCCTCAAAGGCGACACACTCGGCGTCGGCGCGGTCGAGATCGCGCTTGATCGCCGGATCGTCGAGCCCGGAATAAAGATCGCCGAGATTCCATTCCGGCAAAGCGCCAAGCCCGCTTCGGCTCGGCCGTAGCGGCCGTTTGGCAGTCCTTTTTGCGATTTTGGGCATGCGCTGACCTGATTTCACCGAGTGCTCATGTGGCGCAGGAGCGGGGCCGCTGCAAGGCCGCGCGACACCTATGAAGCCTTGCGACGAGTGAACGCCTATGCTCTTTCTCGCTCAGAACGTCACTACGAAACGGTCTTAGTTCCAGTTCAGAACCCCGGGGAAATGCTCATGCGAAGATATTATCGTTTGCTCGCCGGCCTTGCGTTTGCGGCAGCCCTCGCGACTCCCGCATCAGCCCAGCAAACGGGCGGTACCAAGGTCGGCGTACTCACCTGCCGAACCTCCGCCAGCATCGGTTTCATCGTCGGCTCGCATCAACGGATCAGGTGCACGTACGCGCCCGACAATGGTGGGCCGCCGGAATATTATGCCGGCTATATCAACCGCGTCGGACTCGATCTCGGTATTACCACCGGCGGCGTCATGACCTGGGCGGTGGTCGCGCCGACCGTTGGCTTCCCGCATGGTGCGCTTGCCGGCGAGTATGCCGGGGCCAGCGGCAGCGTCTCCGCGGGCGTCGGCGTCGGCGCCAATGCGCTGGTCGGCGGCTCGCATCGCTCCTTCGCGCTGCAGCCGCTGTCGGTTTCGGGCCAGGTCGGGCTGAACCTCGCGCTTGGCGTTGCCGGCCTGACGCTGCGATCGGTGCACTAGCGGCAAAGGCTTCGCGTTTAGCGGTTAGACGTAGTGCGGCCACTCCGGCGCGTCCGTGCCGAGCGGCACGCTCGGCCGCGCCCAATGCGGCGGTGTTTCCGACATCACCGCGGCGTGGCGCACCGCTGTCAGCCGGCCGAACCCGGACGCGCTCTCCTCCAGGCAATCGGTGACGTCGCCAAATCCGGGATCCGGGCACGCCACGCCATCGATGCGGCCAAGCTGCCGCAGCCAGTGGCCGGTTTGGGCGAGCGAAACGCGCACGTGCCATGACCCGCCCTCCTCGACGCGCCGCGCCAGCGCCGCCATCACGCCAAAGGCGAGCAGATAACCGGTGGCGTGGTCGAGTACCTGCGCCGGCAGCGGCTGCGGCTCGGACGAAGCGAATGCTTCCTGTTCCGCGCTGTTGAAGCCGCTCGCCGTTTGCACCAGCGAGTCGAAGCCGCGCCGCGGCGCCCACGGCCCGTCCTGCCCGTAAGCACAGAGCGAGGCATAGACGATGCCCGGCCGCAGGCCGGCAACCTCTTTCGGACCAAAGCCGTGGGCCGCGATCGCACCGGGCCGATAGCCTTGCACGAAAATATCGGCGTCACGCAGCAGCGCCGCGAGCGTCTCGCGGCCGGCTGCCTCGCGCAAATCGACCGCAGCGGACAATTTTCCGCGGCCGGTATCGATGACAAGCGGCAGCATCGACGCCAGATGCGATGCGGTGACGAGTAAAACTTCGGCGCCGTGCACCGCCAGTGTGCGACCGCAGACCGGGCCGGCAATGATACGCGTGAGGTCGAGCACCTTGATGCCCGCGAGCGGGCGACCCGCCGGGCCGAGCGGTTTTGGCGGCGCATCGCCGATTTTTTCTATGCTGAAGAGGGGAAGTCTCGCCACCGCGCGGCCTTGCGGGTGACGATCCCATTCGGCAAACGACCGGCATGCGGTCACGACAAGGCCGGCCTCGGCGGCCGCGGTTTCCAACGCCTCGGCCCGCCAATCATCCAGCGCGCATTGCACCGCCTTCTTGTCGTGTTCGCAGCCGAGCAGCTTCAACAGAGCGCTGCAATGATGCGGCAGATTGGTGTGCAGCCGCGCCCAGCGGCCGTCACCACAGCGATAGAGACCAGCAATACCGTCGTGATGATCCTTCGGCACATTGCCGTCGACGCGTAGGTACCGCTCGCTGCGAAACTCGATCGCGGCGTGGCGCATGTCGACGCTGACGCTTTGGCGGCGGCCGGTGCGCAGGCGCCACACTTCCGCGGCAGCGAGCGCCGCAGCGCCAGTCGTCGCTTGCGCTGCCGTGCCAACCGCAAATGACGACGGCAATACCGGCTCGGCGCCGGTGAACTGAATTTGGCGCAACGCCGCATCGTCGAAACCGGCGGCACGCCATAGTGCGCAGAGCACTTTCATCGGATCCCGCGGAGAATGGGCGCAAGCTTGTCGCTTGAACAGCCTAGCTTAACACCCTCTTAAGCCTCCTGCCCCAAAGTGCCCCGAAACGGCACAGCGCGTGCGCAAAACCGAGCCGCCGGGGACCTTATGACCATCCTCATTGTCGATGACGATCCGGTGCAATGCCGGCTCCTTGAGGGCGCGCTGCATAAGTTCGAATACGAGACATTGACGCGCGACAACGGCGACGCGGCACTGTCGCTGCTCTGCGGACCCGACGGCGCGCGGATCGATTGCGTGATCCTCGATCTGGTGATGCCCAATCTCGACGGTCTCGGCGTGCTGGCCAAATTGCGCCAGGCCGCGATCACGGTGCCGGTGATCGTGCAGACTGCGCACGGCGGCATCGACAATGTCGTCTCCGCCATGCGTGCGGGCGCGGTTGATTTCGTGGTCAAGCCGGTCGGCGCCGAGCGCTTGCACGTGAGCCTGCGCAACGCGCTCAATGCAAGCGCGCTCGAAGGCGAGCTTGCCCGGATGAAGCACAGCCGATCCGGCACGCTCGGCTTTGGCGACATCGTCACCAAAAACGCCGCCATGCACGCCGTGCTGCGTATGGCGGAGAAGGTTTCGGCCTCGACCATCCCGGTACTGATCTCGGGCGAATCCGGCGTCGGCAAGGAATTGATCGCGCGCGCCATTCACGGCTCCGGCGAGCGGCGGGCCAAACCGTTCATCGCGGTGAATTGCGGCGCGATGCCCGAGAACCTCGTCGAGTCGATCCTGTTCGGCCACGAGAAGGGCTCGTTCACCGGCGCCACCGAGCGCCACGTCGGGAAATTCGTCGAGGCTTCGGGCGGCACCCTATTTCTCGACGAGGTCGGCGAATTGCCGCCAGCGGCGCAAGTCAAACTGTTGCGCGCGATCCAGGAAGGCGAAGTTGAGCCAGTCGGCGCGCGCAAGCCGATCAAGGTCGACGTGCGGCTTGTCTCGGCTACCAATCGCGATCTCATCGCCGACGTGAAGGCGAGCCGTTTCCGCGAAGATCTGTTCTACCGCCTGCATGTTTTTCCGATCACCGTGCCGCCGCTGCGTGACCGGCCCACCGATATTCCGGCGCTGGCCCGGCATTTCCTCGCGCGCTTCGCCGCGGAGGAAGGCAAACGCATCCGGCTTGTGACGCCTGAGGCGCTGCGCGTGTTGATGACGTTCCGTTGGCCCGGCAACATCCGCCAGCTCGAAAACGCGGTGTTTCGCGCCGTGGTGCTCGCCGAAAGCGATACCATTGGCCTTGCCGAATTCCCGCAAGTGACCGCGCAAGTCGGCAATCAAGCGTCGGCCCATGTGGACAGCTCAGGCCCGGATGTGGCCGAGGCACTCTTGGCGGCACCGCCGGACGACGAGCCGGCCCTCATCCCGAGCACGTTCGAGGACGATGCAGTTCCCTCCCCCGATCTCATGACAGCGCTTGCGCCCGGGGATGCGCTACCCCTGCTCGATGCCCAGGGTGAGGTACGACCGCTGGATGAAATCGAGACCGAGCTCATTCGGTACGCAATTACCCATTATCGCGGGCAGATGTCGGAAGTGGCGCGGCGGCTGCAAATCGGCCGCTCGACGCTGTACCGCAAGCTCGAAGCGCTCGGCCTGAATAGTGAGCGCGGCGAAGCCGATAGCGAAACGGTTCCCGGCTACGTGGCCGCGGAGCGACAGCCCAGCAAAATTGTTTGATTTGATCGAATCCCCCGCTGATCACAGCGACAAAGTCGGATGGCTCACGTAAGGTGACGCCGCCGCGGCGCTCTTTGCCGCGGTTTATGCCATAATTGGGAGCCACGATCCCCAAAGTTGAGCGCTTTGCGGCCGTATTCGCTGGCTCTGTAAGGAGACGTTGCATGCCCGGGACCTGTGTCGACCGGTTTCTCGCTTCGACTGCCCTCGTCCTCTTGCTATCGACCTCGGCTGGGGCGGCGCTTGCGGAGCCAAAGTCAGACGGCAGCGCCTCGGTTGCAACGCCAGCCGCGACGACAGATCAGCCCCAAATCGCGACACCAGCGTCGGCCGCCGCGGCAGCCACTTCGACGCCTGTAGACGCCACGCCAGCGCCGACGCCGGCGGCATCCGCGCCAGCCGCAACGCCTGCGGCAGCGGCGCCGGCCGGAACGGCGAGCGAGCCGGCGGCGAACCCAGCAGCCAGCCCGACCCCTGCCACTGCCGCCGGGACTTCCGCCGGCCCCGCGCTTTCGGCGGCCGATGCTCCGGTTGCCGACCAATTGCACGATCTCGCCAACGGCAAATTCGACCGCGCCATCGGCAATAAGAAGGACCGCACCCAGATCGACGCGTTCTATTCCGGCCGCAATTACGCGCCGCTGTGGCTCACCGACGGCAACGCGAATGCGCGCGCGACCGCGGCGATCGCCTATCTCGGCCATGTCGATGCCGACGGTCTTTATCCCTCCGATTATCCAGTGCCGAATTTCGCCGCGGCGACCACGCCCGCCGATCTTGCCAACGATGAAATTCAGCTGACCATGTCGGTTATCACCTACGCGCACCACGCCAGCATCGGTCGCGTGCACTGGTCGCGCGTCAGCGCCGATATCTCCTACGATCGGGCCGCGCCGGAGCCGGCCGACGTTCTCGCCACTATCGCCGGCGCTCAAGACGTGGGCGCCGCACTCGACGACTACGAGCCCCATACGCCGGGCTATCTCGCGCTCAAGGCCAAGCTCGCCGACATTCGGGCCGGCAAAGTCGACAAAGAGAAACCGGCCATCGCGAGCGGACCGGTGCTCAAAGTCGGCATGCAGGACGATCGCGTGCCGCAATTGCGCGAGCGGCTTAGCGTGCTCGGCGATGGCGGCACCACCTATGACAAGCCGGTCGCCGAGGCCGTGAAGAAATTCCAGCAGGAGCACGATATTACGGCAACCGGCACACTAACGGCCGCGACCCTCGAAGCGCTCAACGGGCATAAGCCCGATCACGCCGACGACATCATCATCGCCAATATGGAGCGCTGGCGCTGGATGACGCACCAGCTTCCCGACACTTACGTCATCGTCAATCTGCCCGATTACACGTTGCGGGTGATGCACGACAACAAGCTGGTCTGGATGACCAAGATCGTGGATGGCAAGCCGGAATTGCCGACGCCGATCATGACCGCGGATATGAAGTTCATCACCATCAATCCGACTTGGAACGTGCCGCCCTCGATCATCAACCACGAATACCTGCCGGCCTTGCAGCAGGATCCGACGGTGCTCGACCGGATGGGGCTAAAGCTCACGCACAACCCCGACGGGACGATCCGCATCTATCAGCCGCCGGGCGACAAGAACGCGCTCGGCCGCATCCGCTTTAATTTCCCCAATAAGTTCCTGGTCTATCAGCACGATACGCCGGACAAATACCTGTTCGCCTATGACAAGCGAGCGTACAGCCACGGCTGTATGCGGGTGCAAGATCCGCAGCATTACGCCGAAGTGCTGCTGTCGCTGGTACGCCCGAATGACGGTTACACCGAAGACCGCATTAGGAAGATGATCGCCGAGGGCGGCGAAAGCGATATCCAATTCCCGACCTTCATTCCGGTCAACCTGACTTATCAGACCGCTTTCGTCGACGACGACGGCAAGCTCGAATTCCGCGACGACGTCTACGGCCGCGACAAGGCCCTCCTCGCCATCCTCAAGGGCGACGATCGCAAGGTCGCGGACATCCCCGTCGAGCACAAACAGGACATTTCGCACCTGGAGGTGCTGGCCATGCCCGACCAGCCCTCGCTGTTCGGCCAGCGCAGCATTTTCAGCGGCGGAGCCAGCTATTATCCTAACGGCGGCGGCTCTGCCGGCGGCGCCGGCGACGGTTTCTTCTCGCGGCTGTTCGGCGGCGGCTTTGCCGCCGCACCTCCGGCCCCGCCCCCGCATAAGGGTGCACACGCCAAGAAAATCAGCCGTTCGGGCAATACCGTCGAGCGCTGACGGCGCCCGAACTCCTTCATGTTAACTACTTTTTTCCCGCCCCGACGGCGAAAGCCGCTTGGGACGGGCGTCCGGCCATATTTTGCCACACTAGGACGTTAGCCCTATCCACGTCGGGGGTGGGGTGGCAAGCAACGTCTCGTTAATCCTTCCCAAATTAACAATGCGTTAGCGTTATTCGGCGCGGCGGCAAGCCGTGGCGGGGAACCGCGCTAAACGCGCCTATGCGGGATTGCCAGTGCACGTTGCTAAAGCGCGCCTGAATACTCGTCGATTGTTCGCGGCACGCGCCGGCTTTTCGTGCGGTCTTGCGCTTCTTCTTTTCATCTTCGGTTCGAAAGCCCTGCAGAACGCGGTCGCCGAAGGCGACACACGCACGATCACTCTGCACCACATGCACACTGACGAGGACATCACCATCACCTTCAAGCGCGACGGCCGTTACGATGAGGCCGCGCTGGAGAAACTAAACTGGTTCCTGCGCGATTGGCGGCGCAGCGAACAGACCCGCATGGACCCGCACTTGATCGATCTGGTGTGGGAGGTGCAGCGCGAGGCGGCGCCGAATACACCGATCCAAGTCGTGTGCGGCTACCGCTCGCCGGAAACCAACGCCATGCTCCGCCATCGCAGCGCGAGTTCGGGCGTCGCGCGCTTTAGCCAGCACATGCTCGGCCACGCCATGGATTTCTATATTCCCGGCGTGCCGCTCGAACAGCTTCGCGAGATCGGTTTGCGGCTGCAGCGTGGCGGCGTCGGCTTCTATCCGGAGTCCGGCTCGCCGTTCGTGCACATGGACACCGGCGGCGTTCGCATGTGGCCGCGCATGACGCGCGACGAGCTGGTGCGCGTGTTCCCGGACGAACGTACGGTCCAGATTCCGATCGATGGCAAGCCACTCGCCGGCTATGCGCTTGCGCTTGCCGATATCAGAAAGCGCGGCGGCGCGCTTTCGGATACCTCGCTTGAGACGGCGCGCGACGCCGGCGTCAACATCGATTCGATGTGGGCGAGCAATGATCGTCACGCTGCGAGTCCATTTGCCAAGCTTTTGGGCCTGACCAGCGACAATGAGGACGAGGACGCCGACGCGACGGCAGGTTCCAGCCCCGAACCGGCGTTTCCCGCGCCCGTCCACGCGCAGCAGAAGCCCGTGGTGCTTGCCGGTCTTGAACCGAGCGCGGAGAAAAAGACGTCGCCAGCGAGCAATGCTCTGGCCGCTGCAAAAGCCGCGGCCGCAACGGCAAAGCTGAAATTGGTTCACATCGCGACGCTGGCAACTGCGGCCGCGCCGACGGCGCCGAAAGTCCCGATTAATGCCAAAATGGCAACGTTGACGCCGAATCAGATCATCGTTGCCCGCGGCTTCTGGGAAGGTCCGGCTGACGGTACGGTTGTGGCCAATCCATTGGCCGCCGCCTCGCTGCAGCGCCGCGCCGCCGTAGCCGACGCCACAGGCTCGATCGATCCCTTTGCCACCCCGCACGACGATCACGCCGCACCCGGACTGGCGCTGGCCTTTGCGGACCCATCTGACGGCGTGTCCGTAGTCGCGCCGACCGGCATCGCCGCGCTTCGCGCCGCGGCTATTCCAGCCGAGCAAACCGCGCTCATCGGAACGACCATCGCGATGAAACGCGCCGCCAATCAGGTCGCATCTTCAATCATGACGGCCAGCGCATCTTCGATTGCGGTAATCAAATCCGGCGCGCATCTCGACAATCCATGGCTGCGCGCCATCGTGCTGTCGCCGAGCGTGCATCGCTTCCTCACCACCGTGGCGCTTGGCGAACGCGACTTCAGCTCACTCGCCGCACTGATGGTCAAGCCGAAGAATTCGGTGATGATGACGTTTGCGGCCGATCCGAATCCCGGTCTCGACCACGAGCATTTCAGCGGCGCTGCTATCGTGTTCGTCTCGACGGTGAGCTACCCGACGCGCACAGCGTCGCTGCAGTAACTATCCCAACATCCCCAGCGCGTGCAGGTAGGTCTCAAGGATGGCCTCCTGTTCCTTGCGCTCGTTGACGTCCTGCTTGCGCAACCGCACCACGACGCGCAGCGCCTTGACGTCGAAGCCGGTGCCTTTGGCCTCGGCATAGACGTCGCGGATGTCGTCGGCGATCGCCTTTTTCTCTTCTTCGAGCCGCTCGACGCGTTCGACGAACGCCTTGAGCTGGTCCTTGGCGAAGCGGCGGGCGGGCTGGTCGTCCTTTTGATCTTCTTTGGCAGCGGCTGCGGTAGCCATCGGACACTCCTCACGATGAACACGGGAAGACGTTTCGAAATCGTGAGGCCTAAGGTCAAGTCACGAGCACGCTCATCCACGCTCTGCACAGGACCGCGGCGCAAATTCGCAGCGTCAGTGCTTTTGGCTTGCTTTTTCGAATGCCGCCTTTTGATCGGGCGAGGCGTCCTTCTGGTGCTTGGCGCGCCATTCGTCATAGGGCATGCCGTAGACGATTTCGCGGCTCTGGTCCTTGCTCATCGGGATGCCTTTGGCGTCGGCGGCATCCTTCATCCAGTTGGAGAGGCAGTTGCGGCAGAAGCCGGCCAAATTCATCAAGTCGATATTCTGCACGTCGGGATGCGAGCGCAGGTGCTCGACCAGGCGGCGGTAGACGGCGGCTTCGAGTTCCGTGCTGGTCTTCTCGTCGGTAGCCATGATCTCCTCCGCGGTTTAGCTATGGAAGAGATAGAGGCGTGACCCGAATCTTTCCATAGTCAGTCCTTCCATCACTTGCCTCACGGAGCCGTCTTGGCGACGCAATCGCGCGAATTGCTCGAATCCCTGTTCCGCACAGCGGTCGTTGCCGCGCACCCGTCGCGCTGCTTGCCGCCGAGCCTGCCGGAACCGCCGCCACGCGGACGGCTGGTCGTGCTCGCCGCCGGCAAAGGGGCAGGCTCGCTCACCGAAGTTGCGGAACGGCATTATCTGGCGCTTTTGCCCGAAAGCCGGCTCGATGGGATTGCGGTGACCCGCCACGGTTATGGGCGGCCGACCCGACGCATTCCGGTGGTCGAAGCCGGCCATCCGGTGCCGGATGAAGCCGGTCTCGCCGGCACCGAACGAGCGCTTAAGCTCGCCGACGCGGCGGGCGAGCAGGATCTTGTGCTGGTTCTCTTGTCGGGCGGCGCCTCGGCCAACTGGATCGCGCCCGCTACCGGCATCTCATTGGCGGAGAAGCAGGCGACGACGCGGGCGCTGCTCCGGAGCGGCGCCAATATCGGCGAGATCAACTGCGTCCGCAAACATCTGTCGCGCATAAAGGGCGGCCGTCTGGCGCGGCGCGCTCATCCGGCGAAGATCGTCACGCTCGCCATCTCCGACGTGCCCGGCGACGACCCCGCGGTCATTGGCTCGGGGCCGACGGTAGCGGACCCGACGACCCTTGCCGACGCCCGGGCGATCGTCGGCAAATACGGCCTCGATTTGCCTCAAACCGTGACCCGCGCGCTGGCCGATCCCGGCAACGAATCGCCAAAGCCGGACGACGGGATTTTTGCCGGAACCAGCTACCGGATCATCGCCCGCCCGGCGGACGCGCTCGCCGCGGCGCAGGCCCGGGCGCGGGAGGCCGGCTACGACTGCGTGGTGCTCGGCGATCGCCTCCAAGGCGAGGCCCGTGAGGTTGCCACCGAGCACGCCCGGATTGCACGCGAGGCAAGCGCGCAAGGCCGCCGGGTGGTGATCCTTTCCGGCGGGGAGCTCACGGTCACGCTGCGCGGCAAGGGCCAAGGCGGCCCGAACCAGGAATACGCGCTGGCGCTCGCTATCCATCTTGATGGCGCCAAGGGCATAGCTGCGCTGGCCGCCGATACCGATGGAACCGACGGTGGCAGGGGCCGTCCGGACGACCCGGCCGGCGCCTTCATCGACGACACCACATTGCTGCGGGCCCGGTCAGCCGGCCTCGATCCCGCCGCGTTTCTCGCCGACAACGATTCTACGGGGTTTTTCAACGGCATCGGCGATTTGTTCACGCCCGGCCCGACGTTCACCAACGTCACCGACTTCCGCGCCATCGTCGTTGACAGACCGGCATTTTGACGCGGAATCTAAACCGGAAATGAGGCTTTCGACTTTCCCCAGAACGGTCACTGGCGCGCTCTTGCTTGGCGCGACGGCGGCATTCGCGCTGTTCGCCTCGGCAAGTCCGGCCGCGGCCGATTTCCGCCTTTGCAATAATACCGCGAGCCGCGTCGGCCTCGCCGTGGGTTACAAGGACGCTGAGGGCTGGACCACGGAAGGCTGGTGGAACTTGCCGGCGCGCACTTGCGAAACCGTGCTCAAAGGCAATCTTGTCGCCCGTTATTATTATGTCTACGCCATCGATTATGATCGCGGCGGCGAATGGATGGGGCAGGCCTATATGTGCACGCGGGACAAGGAGTTCACCATCCGCGGCATCGGCGATTGTCTCGCGCGCGGCTATGACCGCACCGGCTTTTTCGAAGTCGATACCGGCGAGCAGCGCGCCTGGACGGTCCAGTTGACCGAATCCAGCGAGCAGCCGCTGCAGAAGCCGCCTACCGCCACTAACCCGATCAGCACGGCGCCGACGGCCGGTGGGACCGTGGTGGGCCCGCCGAACGCCGGCATGCCGCCGGGAATAACATTGCCAAGCGGATCCAAAACTCCATGATCAAGATTCCATGAGCAAGACTCCATGAGACGGCAACGGCGTACCAAGGTCGTTGCGACGCTGGGGCCTGCCTCCTCGGATCGCGCCGTCATCAATCGGCTGTTCCAGGCCGGCGCCGACGTTTTCCGCATCAATATGAGCCACACCAACCATGAGCGGATGCGCGAGCTGGTGACGACCATCCGCGCGGTCGAAGCCGAGAATAGCCGGCCCATCGGCATCCTGGTGGATTTGCAGGGGCCGAAACTGCGGCTCGGCACCTTCAAGGACGGCGCGGCCGAGATCGACAAGGGCCAGGATTTCACGCTCGATGCCGATCCAGCGCCGGGCGACGCCAAGCGCGTACAACTGCCGCATCCGGAAATCTTCGCCGCGATCAAACCGGGCGATGCGCTCCTCATCGACGACGGCAAACTGCGCCTGGTCGCGACCGCGGTCGATCCGCAACGCATCGTGGCGCATGTCGAAGTCGGCGGCAAAGTGTCGAACCGCAAGGGCGTCAGCCTGCCCGACACCGTCGTGCCGCTGGCGGCACTGGCGCCGAAGGACATTGCCGACCTGGAAGCAGCGCTCGATGCCGGCATCGATTGGATCGCGCTGTCCTTCATTCAGCGGCCCGAGGACGTCGCCGAGGCGAAGAAGCTCACCCGCGGCCGCGCCGCTGTGATGGCCAAGATCGAAAAGCCGCAAGCAGTGGCCAGGCTCGGCGATATCCTCGAAATCGCTGACGCGCTGATGGTCGCGCGCGGCGATCTCGGCGTCGAAATGCCGTTGGAAAAAGTCCCCGGCGTGCAGAAGGAAATGACACGCCTGTGCCGCCGCGCCGGCAAGCCGGTCGTGGTCGCCACGCAGATGCTGGAATCGATGATCGCGAGCCCGGTGCCGACCCGCGCCGAAGTCTCCGACGTCGCCACCGCCATTTTCGACGGCGCCGACGCAATCATGCTGTCGGCGGAATCGGCATCGGGCCAATATCCCGTCGAAGCAGTGGCGACGATGAACCGCATCGCCGAAGAGGTCGAAGACGACGCGATATACCTCGGGTCGGTGCATATGCTGCAAACGGCGCCCGAGGCGACCGGCGCCGACGCCATCGCGGCTGCGGCACGGCAGGTGGCCGAGACGCTCGACCTCGCGGCCATCGTGTGCTGGACCTCATCCGGCTCGACCGGGATGCGGGTCTCGCGCGAACGGCCGAAATGCCCAATCGTCGCCATTTCGCCGATCGAAGGCGCCGGGCGGAAATTGTCGGTCGTCTGGGGCATCCATTGCGTGATCGACGAAGACGCCCACGATCAGGACGACATGGTGGAACGCGCCTGCCGCATCGCCTTCAAGGAACGGTTCGCCAAGGCCGGTCAGCGCATCATCGTCGTCGCCGGCGTCCCGCTCGGCACGCCGGGCGCCACGAATTTTATGCGCATCGCTTACGTCGGCGAGGACAAAGCCGGCGAGCCATAACAACACGGCCGCCCACGGCTATCACCACGAATATCGTAATGTCCCGCTGCCGGTGAGAAGGCCGCGACGAAGCATCAGCCCAGTCGGGCTTTTCAAATTCGTCGGTGCGAGCAGTCGGCGTCGCTGCGGCGCCTGCGTTCCCATCGTGCCCCTCCGCGCGAACTCGGAAGCCGAACACTAGCCACAGAGCCAGCGCACAAGCTTGGACCAGCCGGAAGAATCATCGGGACCAGAGGGAACGAACTTGTTGATTTGAAAGAACTGTTGCGATCCGGGCACAGGAGCGGCGTTAACCGTTCGACGTACGTCGCCAGAGCGTTCCTCGCAGTCCTACCGATACTTCCTCGCAGTCCAAATCGGGTGAGAAAATATCTGCAACCGACCTATGGGATTTCAACTCTCTGTTCCCCGGGCCGCTTCGCGCAAGTCCGATGGCGTCGCCCCGAAGCGGCGCCGGAACACGCGATTAAAGTAAGACAGATCGCCGAATCCGCAAGCAACCGCGATCGTACTGATCGGCCGGTCGGCATAGCGCGGATCGCACAGCATCCGATGCACCCGCTCCAGCCGGCCGAGGAGAACGAACTCGCTGAAGAACGTCTGATCCGCGGCGAATAGCATCCTCACGTAACGAGACGAGATGCCGTGCCGCGTCGCGACCTCGTTGACCGACAAATCGGCGCGCGCAGATTCTCCAAAATGTCGCTCTTGATGGCGCGCAGCCGGGCCGCGCGGACACCGCGACCGCGCGCCGTTTCGGTCGCGTCGCGGCTGGCGCCGAGCGTGAGCGCGATAAGATCGTGGATATGCGTCGCGACCAGCCCGCCCATGTCGGCCCCGATCACGGCCTCGTTTTCTTCGAACAGGCTCGCATAGCCGGTCAACAACCGTAGCGCGCCCGTGTGCCGCGGTATGGTGCGCAACAGGCAGCCGTCGAGATCGCCGATCATCGGCTGCAGGGTGTTGCGCGGGATGCGAAAGCTGATGAACCGCGACGGCAAGTGAACCTCGACAACCCCGGGATAGATACTGGTCGTCAGTCCCGCTTCGCCCGGACGCACCGCCGCTTCGCGGCCGCGTTGGTGCAGTGTTCGGCCGCCGCTCAAAGTGATGTTGAAGAGAAGGTCGTCGCTCTCGATGAGCTCTTTGGTCAGCGTCCCCCGAACGGGCGAAAGGTCGCCCACGGCGATCTTAAGGCCAGGTAACGCGTACAGCATGGCGTCGAAGCGAAACGGGTCCCCGGGTGTCGGCTCAAGGTTGACCCTGATGATCGACTTCCCAAAAATTTCGCGCACCGCTTCGACCCGGTTTTTTTCCGGGAAGTCGGTGGCCGACAATCTCATCATACCGGACTCGGGTTTCCGCATAACGCTTTGTGCCCGTTTCCCATTATGTCTTATGGGTCGCCAAAGCGTAACAATCAGTTCAAAATTCGGAAGTTTTAACGCTCCCAGTACTGCCCAGTCCTATTTATAGTTCCGCCTGGGCCAAGCTTGGCGGTCAGCCCGCAAGCCGCTCGACTTCAGCGGTAATCCGGTCTGCCGCGGTGTGATGCAGCATGTGGCCTATGCCCGGCAGCACGATGAGCCTCGCGCTCGGCACGGCGGCGGCAAAAACCCGGGCATGGCGGCGCGGCGAAACCACCAAATCGCGATCGCCAGTCATGATGACCGTCGGCGCCGTGAACGCGGAATAACGCGCAGCTTGCAAGTGGAGATACCCCTTGAGATCGGCGACATCGCGCGCATTGGCCAGAAACGTTGCCGGCCGTAGCAACAGCAAAGCGGCGGATCGCCGCGTGTAGCCGCTCGGCGCCAGTTGCGGCAGGAATGCCGACGCCAGCGCCATCCCGACGAATGGCAAGCCTAACGGCAATGCCAGCGTGCGCGCATAAAGCCATCCGGCAATTGGCGTCGCGAAGGCCGCGTAGAGCCAAGTCATGCTGCGCAGGAGCGGATAAAGCGGCGGCGCGAGCAGGACGAGACCGGCGACGCGTTGCGGATGATCGAGCGCGAATGCCGCCGCCAGCGTGCCGCCCCAAGAATGGCCGACGATGATGGCGCGCTCGATTGAAAGCCGATCCAACACATCGCGCAACATCCTCGCCTGATGGGCCGGAGAACTGCCGCGCCTGCCTTTGCGCTCACTCCAGCCGAGTCCCGCCCGGTCAATCAGGATGACGCGACGACGGAATGCGAGGCGCTCGCCAAGCGCCAGCCGCATGTCTTCGAGATTACACCCTGCGCCGTGGATAAGGACGATCGGCGGCGCGGCTTTTTGCGTTTCGCTATTCGCCCCGAGCTCGACGACGTGTTGGCGCAGGCCGCCGATATCGATAAAGCGGCCGCGCGGCGGATGCACCCGCTCAATCAGCCACGAGCCAATGAAAGTAATGACGGCGCCGGCGGCAAGAACTTCAGCGATGACGGTCAGCGCGTGTCTCAGAGTGCTTCGCCCTTCAGCCAGCGCGCGCCCAGCGCATACAGCGCATCGAGATCCGGTCCCTCCATCCCTGGCATATCGGTTTTCACCTTGTAGCCGATCTTGCTCTGCAAATAGGCGAGATGGCGGTAGCCTTCCGGGAAGCGCTTGAGCAAATCCTGATCGAGAACGAGCTTGGCAGACGGATCGATCGGATCGAGCCGGTCTTTCTCGTAGATAAGCCGGCGTAGCACCAATCCCCAGCGTCCATCCCGCTTCTCGAAGAAATCATAGAAGCGGCCGGTGCAGACCACATCGCAGATCACGCCGTCGACGGGCGCGCGCTGCGAAATGGTCATCTTGGTCTGCGCGACGGCGCGCTTGTCGGCGACGTCGATCGCGCTGCCGCCGAGAAAATGCAGGATGCGCACGCCGCGCTCCCAGCCCTCGTCATTGGCCTTGATGAATTCCTCGAAGCTGCCCTGGAACCAGGTCGCCCACATGCGGCCGTCGGCATGCCACACGGTGCGAAATTGGTCCCACAGACGCGCATCGCGCCACACCGCCCAGCTTTCAACAAGCTCGCGGATTGTCACTTTGTCGGCGGCGATGTCGGCCATTTCAATATTCTCCCGGTCTTGCAAGGCGTTGTGCGCGCAGCCGGGAATTATATCAGATATCGCGCCCTTCGACCTTTTCGGTCAGCGTCTTGACGACGTCGGGGATGTTCTCGAGATGCGGATCGACCGCGAGCGCCTTACGATAGGCTTCGAGCGCGTGCTTGTCGTCGCCAATCTCCTGCAGCATCATGCCGAGGCCGGCCAATGCGCCGAAGTGGCGCGGCTCGCGCACCAGCACCTCGGCAATGTCGGCAATCGAATGGGCGTAGTCCTGCTTCAGATAATAGACCGTGGCGCGCCGGTTCCAGGCTTCGACATAATCCGGCTTGATAGCGATGACGGCGTCGAGGAGTCTTAGCGCCAGATCGTAATCCTTGTCGTCAGTCGCGTCCTGTACGCGGCTCATCAATAAATTGCAGGTATCGCTGCGCGAAGTGACCCATAACGCCCAGATACGATCCTCGATCGCCTTGGCGCTTGTTTCGTCCGGCGCGATCTTCAAAGCACTAAACAAGGTGTCGAGATTATAAGCCGGGTCGCCATGCTCGGCACGCGGCAAGTCGTTGGGAGGCGACAGCCAGTCTTGCGGGCTTTGCGCCCACGCTTGAGTCGATACCGGCGCCGCAATGAGTGCGGCGAAAAACAGCAACGGGAATCGCAGCTTCATGCGCAAGAGTCTATTCTCCCACCACGACGCGGCAAGCCGGAAAAGCGTTCAATCACGCGAGAAGAATGCGGCGGAAATGGGCAGCCGTCTCGACCGGCCACCTCAGCCTTGGCGGGCCTTGAAGCGGCGATGCGTCTTATTAATGACGTAGACGCGGCCCTTGCGGCGCACGATGCGATTGTCGCGATGGCGGCCGCGCAGCGATTTCAACGAATTGCGGACTTTCATAGAGCTATTCCTCGAGCTTTGCGGTTGATTAAGGAGGCGCCATGCGCTTGTCAATGTTGGGTAGCCAAGGCGCAAATAGGGACTGAAATGCGATGAGTAAAGCATCGTTGCGGCTCATTTCCGGCGTCGGGAGAAAGGGGCCGGCGTGCTTTTTGGTCGAAGCCGGCGGCAGGCGGCTGTTGCTCGATCTGGGCGAAGGTCCGCCGCCCGGATGCCTGCCCGAGATCGAGGGCATCGGCCGCGTCGATGCCCTCGTTTTGAGTCACGGCCACCGCGACCATGTCGGCGGGCTTTCTCTCCTGCCGAAACTCGGCAATCCGCCGGTCTATGCGACCGAGATCGTCGCGCGAAGCCTGCCTGACGGCATTGCCGCGCGGGAGCTGCCGGTCGGCGGCAAGGCCGACGTGCTCGGCGTCACGGTAGAAACCGGCCGGAACGGCCATGCGCCCGGCGGCATCTGGCTTCACTTCGCGGTCGGCGGCGGCGTTCTTTATACCGGCGACTATTCGACGGAATCGATCCTCTACGCCTATGACCCGCCGTCGCTAACAGCGGCGACCGCGTTGGTCGACTGCTCCTACGGCGATTATCAAAAGCCGCTGACGGATTGCTGGGACAAGCTCGCGACGCATCTGGATCGCGGGCCGCTCCTCCTGCCGGCGCCGCCCAATGGCCGCGGTCCGGAGATCGCGCTCGAACTGATGCGCCATGGCATCTCCGACATCTTCGTCGACGACGCCACCCAGAAAGCGCTGTGGCGGCTTGGCGACATTGATCGCGTTTCGCTCAATCCCGGCGTCGGCGACGAGATCGAGCGCCTTGCGCAGACAGTCAAGCCGATCGAAGGAGCGCGCGGCGTCATGATCGCGGGCTCGGCCGACGGCGTTTCGGGAGCAACCAAAAGGTTACTCGCCGAATGGGAGCACCAATCCGAGCCGGCGATCTTGTTCACGGGCTATGTGAACCCGACGACCGTCGCCGACCGATTGGTCAAAAGCGGGCGCGCGCAAACCATGCGCTGGAACGTGCACCCACTTTTGTCCGACACCGTCGCACTCGCGCGCGGGACGCAAGCGAAGACCGTGATCCCGGCCTTCTGCGATCGCTCGCAGCTTGCCGCGCTTGCGGCTGCGCTGGCGCCGGCTCGCGTCACCATGAATGATTTGGCCGAGATCGGTTAATGCGGGCTACGCAGCCCTGACGCGTTCCGGATCGGCGCCGACGTCAGGGGCGCTCGCCAGCGGGTCGCTGTCCTCGGACGGGCCGCTCAGAATGGCGATAAGCTTCTTCCACGCGCGCAATGCAAATCCAACCGGACGCGGCACGGTGTGCCGGCAGAACGCCAATTTTCTGACTTCCTTGGTCACATGCCAGAGACTAATGCTGCCGGCCGGGAAAAATACCATGTCGCCCGGGCCGAGCCGGCGGCTCTCGCCTTTTTCGTCGGTGACAAAGATCTCGCCCGAGATGACGTGCAGGGTTTCGTCGATGTTGTAGTGCCACCAGAAGCGGCCGGGCGTACACGACCAAGCCATGACCGATGACGTGCCGTCAGCGCTCATTGCCAAGCGCTTGGAACGCGCCTGCGGCGCGCCTTCGATGATCCAATGCGGGGGAATAGGCGCGGCAAGCAGTTCGGCCTCGGCGGGAGCGGCGAAAACCACGGCATGTGACACGGCATTCTCCAGGCATTTGCGCCGCCATTAAATCCCGGAACTGCCGAAGAAAGCGTAAATTCCCACCTGAATTGAAGGCGTTAGCGAGCGGATCTGTTCGCGGCCGGGCGCATGCCGGCAGGCCAATCGCGCCACGTCCGCCGCAATCTCGTGCCACGCAACGAAGCAGGCATTACCCGCCGGTCCGTCTTGCGTGCGGTTAGATAGGCGGCCCACTTCTCATAGACGCCGAGCGCGGCCGCGCGCCACAGGCATTTGAGGCCCATTTCGAGGGCGCTTTTCGGGAAATCCGCGATGGGATCGGCGCTCCGATCGGCAAGCGCCCGGGCGCGGAAGGCGTCGGCGAGCGCCGTCGCCTCATCGTTGAAATAGCCGGCCGGCACGGCTGGGTAGTGCTCGCGCTCGCCGGCGAGGAAGCGCGCGGCGTCACGGCGGTATTCGCGCAAGAGCGTGTCGGCGTCGTATTCCGGATGGCCCTGGAAGAACAGAAAGAAGCTGCCGTCCTGCTTGGCAAAAGTATCGACACCCGCCACGGCCGAGCGGGTGAGGATCTTATAGCCGCATGAGGTCAGTGCCCGATCCGGCAAATCGTTGTAGCGCGAATGCGGCACCCATAACGGGTCGGGGAAATGCTCCGTCATTGGATGCTCGGCCGTAAGCCTGCAATCGAACACTCCGAACCGCTTCTCCTTGAGCGCCCGGCGTTCGATGCCATCGGCATGAAGAACGGCGGCATGAGCGGCAAGGCACGACCAGATGGTCGAAGCGGTGTGGTCTTTTGCCCAGTCAACGACCTTGCTCAAGGTTTCCCAGTACGGTTCATCTTTCAAGTTCTTGGCTCGCGGCTCGGTGCCGGTCACGATCAGGCCATCGAGCGGCGTATCCCAAAGCTCGGAAATGTCGCGATACCGTTCGGCAAGCTCGCGGCGCATGGCATCGGCACGCGGCATTTCCGGGATTGCAAACAATTTCAGGAACACGACCGAATTAGGTGTCGCCGCGCGGAGAAGATCGGTGAATTGCCGTTCGGTTGCCTCGACCACCGCATCGGGCATATTGTTGATGAGGCCGATCGTAATGCAATTGCCGGCATTGAGCTCGACAGCTGATCCCAATCGACCGGAGTCCATAAAAAGCGGCATCGGTCTTGCTCTATTCGGCGGCGATCAGCGCCGAGCGGCCTGACTTCGACGCAGCGAGCGCCTGACCGAGATCGGCGATGATGTCGTCGATGTGCTCGATGCCGACGCTGAGCCGGATCATTTCCGGCCGCACGCCGGCTTTGCGTTGTTCTTCGGCCGACATTTGCCGGTGTGTCGTCGAGGCCGGGTGGCAGGCGAGCGACTTGGCATCGCCCATGTTGACCAGCCGCTTGAACAGCCGCAGCGCGTCGTAAAAATTCTTGCCGGCCGCAAGCCCGCCGGCGATACCGAAGGTCAGCAGCGAGCAGGCGCGGCCGCCAAGATATTTGCGCGCCAGCGCGTGGTACGGATTATCGGCAAAGCCCGCGTAATTGACCCACTCGACCCGCGGATGCTGCCGCAAGAATTCGGCAACGCGCCGCGCGTTCTCGACATGGCGCTCGACGCGCAGCGCCACCGTCTCGATGCCTTGCAGCAACAGAAATGCGGAGAGCGGCGATAGCACGGCTCCGGTCGCGCGCTGATAGACGCTACGGCAACGTGCGATATAGGCAGCGGCGCCGAAATGATCGGCGTAGACCAGGCCGTGATAGGACGCATCGGGTTCGTTGAACATCGGAAACCGGCGGGCATTCGCCTTCCAGGGAAACTTGCCGCTGTCGACGATCGCGCCACCGATGGTCGTGCCGTGCCCGCCCATGAACTTGGTCAGCGAGTGCACGACAATGTCGGCGCCGTAGTCGATAGGGCGGAGCAGGATCGGCGTCGCAACGGTATTGTCGACGACGAGCGGAACGCCATGGCGCTCGCCGACGGCGGCCAGCGCTTCGATATCGCAAATATTGCCTGCCGGATTGCCGACACTCTCGCAAAAGATCGCGCGCGTTCCTTCGTCGATCAGCTTTTCGATCGCCTCGGCGCGGTCGGATTCGGCAAAACGGACGCTGACGCCTTGGCTCGGCAGGACGTGGCCGAACAGCGTATAGGTCGTGCCGTAAAGCTGCGGCACCGAGACGATGTTGGTCCCCATTGCGGTGAGATTGAGCACCGCGTAATTCAGCGCGGCTTGGCCCGAGGCGACGCATAGCGCGTCGACACCGCCTTCCAGCGCCGCGACACGGCGTTCGAGAACCGCGGTCGTCGGGTTGCTGATCCGGCTGTAGCGATGCCCCACGACTTCGAGATTGAACAGCGCAGCGCCGTGATCGGCGCTGTCGAACTCGTACGCCACGGTCTGGTAGATCGGCACGGCGACGGCTTTCGTCGTCGGATCGGATTCGTAGCCGCCGTGAACGGCTACCGTTTCGTTCTTCATTGTGTCCCGCCGCCTGTCAGAATAGCAGCCATTCTAGGCGGATTTGGTTTCTTATCCGTGGGCGGAAGGATCAACAACGCGAGCGCGGCGAATTAGAAAGAATAACGTTAATTGTTTGCCATCGTTGGCGCCATCGTCGGAACGGAGGCCGCGGCAGGCTGCATTCGTAAATCGTTAAAATTTTATCGAATGACGAAGCGAAAGATTCACTTTGTTGGGCCATGTTGAAGCATGGCCCTTTTCGAGCTGGAACGCGTATCGCCGGCAAGCCGCGGCAAGGACACCGCGTTGCGCGACTGGGTGCGCGCGCTCGAAGCGACGGCCCCGATCGCCGCTAATCCGCAGCGCGTGCTTTCCCGCGTCATCGAGGAGCTGGCGCAAAGCCAAGGCGAAGCCGAGGCGCTGATTTCGACGCGCGCGACTTTGAGCTACCGCGCGCTCGCCGACCGCGCCAACCGTTACGCGCGCTGGGCGCTTTGCCAAAACCTCGCCAAAGGCGAGACCGTTTGCCTGATGATGCCCAATCGGCCGGAATACATGGCGATCTGGCTCGGCATCACATCGGTCGGCGGCGTCGTTACGCTCATCAACACGCAACTTCGCGGCCCATCGCTTGCACATTGCATCGACATCGTTGCGCCGAAGCACGTTATCGTCGCTGCCGAATTGATCGAGCCATTCCGTTCCGCCGCGCTTACGAGGCGGCCGAAAATCTGGTCGCACGGCGGTCGTGAGTTTCCACGCATCGATCGCGAGGTCGAGCGCTTGTCGGCAGCGCCGCTCACGGTCGCGGAGCGCCGCGCGGTAACGATCTCCGATCGGGCGCTGACGATCTACACGTCCGGCACGACCGGGCTGCCGAAAGCCGCCAATGTCAGTCACCACCGGCTGATGCAGTGGAGCTTTTGGTTCGCCGGCCTCATGGATGCCGGTACCGACGATCGCATGTATGATTGCCTGCCGATGTATCACTCGATCGGCGGCGTGGTCGCGACCGGCGCAATGCTGGTGAGCGGCGGATCGGTCGTAATCCGCGAAAAATTCTCCGCCAGCGACTTTTGGGACGACGTCGTCACCTGGGATTGCACGCTGTTCCAATATATCGGCGAGCTTTGCCGTTATCTCGTCAATGCGCCGGAACATCCGCGCGAGCGTAAGCACCGCTTACGATTATGCTGCGGCAATGGACTGCGCGCCGACGTCTGGGAAAAATTCCAGTCGCGCTTCGAGATCCCGCGAATTCTGGAATTCTATGCCGCGACCGAGGGCAATATCTCGCTCTACAATGTCGAAGGCAAAGTCGGCGCGATCGGCCGCGTACCGCCGTTCCTGGCGCACCGTTTTCCGCTGGCGCTCGTTCAATTCGACACTGCCGCTGGCGAGCCGATGCGCGACGTCGACGGGCGTTGCATCCGCTGCGGAACGGACGAAATCGGCGAGGCGGTCGGCAAAATCGGCGCATGCGGGGAATTCGAGGGTTATACCAGCGCTTCGGAAACGGAGCGCAAAATCCTGCGCAATGTATTCGAAGATGGTGATGCCTGGTATCGCACCGGCGACCTGATGCGCATGGAGGCCGGCGGTTTCTTCTATTTCATCGATCGGATCGGCGACACCTTTCGCTGGAAGGGAGAGAATGTCGCGACCTCGGAAGTTGCCGCGGTCCTGACGGCCTTCCCCGGCATTACCGAGGCGAGCGTTTACGGCGTTGCCGTTCCAAGCACCGAAGGAGCGGCCGGCATGGCGGCGCTCGTTGCCGACGGCACGTTGAATCTTGCGGAACTGCGCAAGCACCTTGCCCGCCGGCTGCCGGCTTACGCCCGGCCGTTGTTCCTGCGGCTCAAGGACCGGCTCGATGCAACGGGCACGTTCAAGCACGACAAGACCGTGCTTGCCCGCGAAGGTTTCGATCTCACGGTGATCCGCGATCCGATTTATTTCGACGATTCGGCGCAAGAAACCTACGTGCCGCTCGACGCCGCGCTCTATGAGCGCATCGACGCCGGCAAAGTGCGGCTCTAGCACCACAACTTGCAACCAAATTCTGTTGATTGGGGCGCCACGCGCGGCTGGCGGCGGTGGAATTCGGCCGATAGGATTGGAGCGCCATCTGGCGGCGTGATCGCGCCGCTGCTCCAACCATCTCGCCGATGCGAAGTTCTCTCGATCCGTTTAGTTCACAAGCCGCAGTCGCCGAAGCCGCGGCATTGCAGGCGCAATCCGGCCAATCGCTATCGATCACAAAGCACGCGGCCATGGGTGTGGTCGATTCGGTCGCGGAAGGCCTAATCGTTGCCGCGCTCGTCGGCGAGCTTCTCTTGGTGCTCGCCAATGTCGCCGACCGTGTGTACTTCCGCCACTCCTTTCTGTGGTCGGACGAAGCCGCGCGGCTTACGCTGTCGATATTGGCATTCATCGGCGGTGCGGTTGCCTATCGCCGCCGCGACCATGCTTTCGTCCGTATCGTGCTCAATATCATTTCCGGGCCGGGCGAACGCGCCTGCCTGGCGGTCGACGCGGGCTCTTTCGTGATCCTGCCGCATGCCGGCCAGCAAGCGATCTTCCGGGAGGAAAGCACAGCCGCCGGCGACCTCATGCGCAAGCTGATCGCCGATCAGGAAGAAAACCAGATCAAGAAGATCGAAGCCTCCGGCATGCAGGTCACGCGGCCCGATCTGGCGCCGTTCCGCGCTTTGATGGGGCCCGCTTATGAACGGATCGCCGCCTATGCCGGGGCCGATAATGTGAAAAAGTTCCAGCAAATGGCCGAACAAGGCCACAACGGCTGAGCCCAGCGTTTTGTTGGGAGTAAGGCGCAAGGTCTCAGATTGAAGAACGGCTCGACGCCGTCCGGTCGCTGTTTCGCCTCGACGGCAAGACGGCGTTCGTTCTCGGCGCCGCCTCCGGCATCGGCAAGGCATCCGCGGAAGCCTTGGCGGCGCTCGGGGCGACCGTCATCTGCGCCGACAACAATAGAGACGGCGTCGAAACCACGGCGGCCGATATCGGCAAGCATGGCCGGGCAGATGCTCATGTCATCGATGCCGGCAGTGGCGAAACCATCAACGCGCTCGCCGCCATGATCGAGAGCAAGCACAAACGGCTCGACATCGCGGTGACCACGCCGGCGATCCACGTCAGGAAGCTGATGCTGGATTATACGGACGAGGAATACGATCGCGTCGCCGATCTAAATTTGCGAGGCACGTTCCTTTTCCTTCTCGCCTTCGGCCGCATCATGGCGCGGCAGCGCGGCGGCAGCCTGATCGCAAGCTCGTCCGTTCGCGCGACCACGCTCGAACCGGGCCTTGCGATCTACGGTGCGACCAAAGCCGGCATCGTTCAGATGGTCCGCGGTCTTGCCTCCGAAGTCGGCCCGCTGGGTGTCCGGGTCAACGCCATCGTCCCGAGCATCGTCGAGACGCCGCTGGTCGCGCCGCTCAAAGCACGGCCGGAAATCTGGAACGCTTTGGCCTCGCACACCGTGTTCAACCGCTGGGCCCAGCCGAACGAAGTGGCGGCGGCGGTTGCGTTCCTAGCGTCCGACGCCGCAAGCTACATCACCGGCACGGCGCTGTTAGTGGATGGCGGCTGGACCGCGATCGACGGCGCGCCCACGGGACTGACGAAGACTCATAACGACGGGTATTACCGGGGCGGGTATTAACACCTACGCCGTCGCGCCGGCGTCGACGGTGAGCACCGTGCCGGAAACGCTTTGCGCCTTGTCGCTCAGTAAGAACTCGACCGCATTAGCGACATCGTCAACGCTGGCGAGCCGGCGCAGCGCGCTCCGCCGCGTGACCTGCTGGCGTTGCTCGCCGGCGAGGCCATGCGTCATGTCGGTATCGAGGAAACCCGGAGCCACTGCATTCACGGTAATGCCGAGTCGGCCGACCTCGCGCGCCAGCGAGCGGGTGAAGCCGAGCATGGAGGCCTTGGTTGCGGCATAGACGGAAAGCCCGCTATAGCCGGTGAAGCCGATGATCGAAGCGACGTTGACGATACGGCCGGCGCGCTCGGACATCATCGAGCGCACCACGTATTTGCTCAGAACGATGGGCGACAGCGTGTTGACGCGCACCAGCTCCTCGATCTGTGAATTGTGCATGGTCGCGAGCACGCCATCGAGCCCGAGCGCGGCATTGTTGACGAGACCGAACAACGGGCCGAATTCGTCGCGCACGCTTTTCACGAAATTAGGAATGTCCTCGACCTTGCCAAGATCGAAGGAGATAAAGTGCAGCGCACCGCGTTTGCCGCGCTTTGCCTCGGCAATTGCCGCGGTCAGCTCTTTATCCGGCTTGCGCGCCACGGCGATAACGCAATAGCCCGCCGCGACAAGATTGCGCGCGATGCCAAGCCCGAGACCGCGGCTGGCGCCCGTGATCAGAATATTGCGCGTCGTCCGGGCGGCGGATTTCTTAGCCATTTTTTTAGCCATGACGCCGCACCAGCTTGCCGGTCGCCGCGACGTCGAGTGAAGGCACAATGCTGATCGTCGCGGGGACCTTGTAGACCGGCAGCGCGTCGCGGCAAAGTTTCAGGATGTCGCCCTTGACCGCGCCGAGCGCTTCGTCCGGACGGTCGCCGCCCGATTTCAGCACCACGTCGGCGATCACGACGGAGCCGGTGACGGGGTTGCGCCTGGGCCGCACCAGCGACATGCGGACTTGCGGATGGCGGTTGATTACCGCTTCGATCTCTTCGGGATGGACTTTCAAACCGCCGATATTGATGATGCCGCCGCGGCGGCCGGCAAAGAAGAGACGATCGCCACTCATTTCCACCATGTCGCCGGTGTCGACGAACCCATCTTCGTCGAGCAGCGCGGCCTCAGTACCGACATAACGCGATGCAGTGCGCGGCGAGCGAATGCGCAGCGAACCCTGAAGCACCTTCATTTCAACGCCGTTGCGGGAGCGCTCGATGTATTCGGCCGGAAAACCGGCCAGCCCGTCATCGACTTCGAAAGCGACGCCGGCCTCCGTCGACGCATAAGCATGGCCGATGCTCGCTTGCGGAAAGGCATTGCGCAGACTGTCCAGCACCGCCTGATCCGCAATCTCTCCCGAGAGCCGAACATAGCGCGGCGATATTTTTCGAATCACGGGCGACATCAGTGCGCGGCGCCAATGCGACGGCGTGCCCGACAAATGCGTCACGCCATGCCGGCCGAGGCGATCGAGATGATCGGCAATCGGCTCGCCAGCGCTCGATAGAATGAGAGACGCATCGCCAAGCACCGCGCGCAAGAAGATCTGCAAGCCGCCATAACGGCGAATGTCGTAAAACGTGCCCCAGGCGACAGTATCATCAGCCGTCTTCTGCCCAATGGGCGCGGTCAATCCTTCGAGGCTGTGCGCGACCATTTTTGGTACGCCCGTGGTACCGGAGGTGAGCAGCAGCCACTCGGTTTTGTGCGCTGGGGCCGGAAGATCGTCAGCTGCGACGATCTCCACCGCGCAAACAGCGCGGATAGGAAGATCGGGGAGATTTGCCGGCGAACCACTATCGACCACAACGGCTTCAATCTCGGCGCGTGCGGCCAAAGCTGCGAAATGTTCGGGATCGGCATCGGGCGGCAAAATGGTGAGCCGGCGCGCCACGCCGTCAAGCTCGATCAACGCTGGCGCCGTCGTGAGTTGGCTTCCTGTGGCGACAAGAACCGACTTCCCGGCAAGCTCTTTCAGGCGGCCGCCGAGGCTCGTTCCGCCAACGAGGTCCGCAATGTTAGCGCTCGCAGCGCGATCCCAGAGGACTCGCTCCGGTGAACCGTCCGCGAGGAATTGCCGCAGCGATCGCGCCTCAGTGCGCGCCATTTTCATAGACTTTCACGAACTCGCCGAAAGTCACGGGAAACTGCGCGTCATCGGAAGCCGTGAACGGATCGACGCCGAGCCGGTCTTCGAGACGGGCGACGAGCACGGCAAAGCCAAGCGAGTCGAGACCCGAATCGAGGAGCACAAGTTCGTCGCGCAGCGGCGCCAAGATCTTGCCGTGCTCGCGCGCGATCTGCGCCATCTGCTCCATTATGGTTAATTTTACCGACATAGCTACACGACCTACGCTGAAGGACCTACGGTTTATTCACTTCGGACCGATATATTCCGGCAACAATTACGATCAAGTTCACGACAGAGACGTGGTCAACGCGAATGGTTTCTTTTGTACCTGGAATCCGCTGCCGGCAGATCGGCGAAGGCGATGTCCCCGCCATCGCCGATCTGCTCACCCGCGGATTTCCAAATCGCAATCACCAGTTCTGGGTCCACGCGCTGGACCAGTTGACGCGGCGCGCGCCGCCGCCGGATTTGCCGAAATATGGTTGCCTTCTGGAAACGGACGGCGTGCTCATCGGCGCGATCCTCGTGATTTGTTCGACGATGCGCGTCGGAGGGACGATCGCGCCTCGCTGCAATCTTTCAAGCTGGTATGTCGAACCCGCTTACCGCGCCTACGCGCCGCTTCTCGTTTTGCATGCGCTGCGGCACAAGGAAGTCACCTACCTGAATGTTTCGGCGGCGCCGCATACTTGGCCGATCATCGAAGCCCAAGGCTTCTCGCGCTACAGCGACGGCATTTTCATCTGCTTGCCCATGTTCAACGGCGCGTCACTTCGCGGAAAAATCGATCTGTTCGACGCGCAGCGCGAGCCGCCGGCGGGCGTTGATCCGTCCGAGCAAGAGATGCTTATTCAACACGCCAAGCACGGCTGCGTCAGTCTGTGGTGCGTGACGGCTAACGGCGCCTACCCGTTCATATTCCGTCCGCGGCTGGTCAAAGGCTTCGTGCCTTGCGCGCAGCTGATCTACTGCCGCGATATAGCGGACTTCGAACGCTTCGCCGGACTGCTTGGGCGGCATCTCGCGTTGCGCGGCAGACCGATTGTCATTGTCGATTCGAACGGCCCGATACCGGGCCTTGTCGGAATCTTCCGCCCGGGCAGCAAGCCGAAATATTTTAAGGGCCCGCAACGGCCACGGCTCGGCGATCTCGCCTATACCGAATACGCGATATTGGGCGTCTAGCGCGGCGTCAACGTCAGATCGTCAGCACCTGGCGGACACGCATCGGCCATTGCGCCAGTTCGATGCCGTGCGTGGCGAACAAAGCCAAAGCCAGGCGATCGATGCCGAAGGCGACACAGCCGGTATGCGCCGTTACGCCTGCGGCGTTGCACAAATTCCACGCTACACCGAAATGATCGCGGTGATAGTTGAAGCTCATGCAGGGGGTCGGCTCTTCTTCCGAGTGCACCGGAATAAGCAGCTCGAATTTCAGCGCCTGCTCAACCTGGCTCATTGCCATCAGCTTGCCGCCGCGGCCGAAGAACGGATCGCTGGCGTGATCGATGCGGTAAGAAAGCCCGAGTTGGCCGGCGAAAGTCTCGGCCCGCTTCATCCAGCGCGCGCGGAAATCCTGGATCTGTTCCGGCGTGCCGATGCAGACATATTCGCGCATGCGGAAAGATTGCAGCCGATCGAGCATTTTTGACGGTTCGCGGCGGAAGCAATCGCAGGCGACGTCGAAGATCAATCCACCGGCCGGCACGTGGCCGCGGCTCGCGGCCAAGGGATAGATCGGATAGCAGGCGGCGGGGCTGAGCACGAGATCGGCGGCGGCGAGCGCCGGCGTCCAGTCCTCGCCTGCTTCATAGCGCTCGACGCTCGAACGAACGTGCTGCTCGTCGCCGCTGAGGCAGCTCACGCAGCCGAGAAAATGCGGAAAGCTCTTCAAATAGCCGGACTTCTCCAATTGGCGGCGGCTCATCACCGGCGGAAACCGCAAAACTTCGGTGTCGGGTTCGCGGTAGCGCGAAATCAGCGCGGTGACGCCGTTGACCACCTGCTCGAATATTTGCGTACGCGCGTAAACGCCGTCGATGCCGCTCGGCAATAACAGCGCCTCGGCAATCGAATCGAGCGAACGAACCAGCCTCGCGGGTTGCTTGAATGCAACATTCATATGATTCGCGCCTCGTTTGTTTGAGTGTTTTTGGTGGCGAAGATTTCAGTCGCTGAGCGAATTCGGAGCGCTACCCAGCATCGACGCCGCCGCAATATTGGCGAGGATGCGATCATTGCTAATCATGACGGGCGAGGAGAGAATATCGCGGAGGTGCCGGCCGACGCTGAACTCGCTGTCGTTGCGATAGCCCGACAGTCCGCAGGTCTGCATGGCGCTCATGACGGCCGCGACGGCCAGCTCGGAAGCGTTCACCTTGAGGAGATTCATGCCGGTCTGAAAGTCGATCGATTCGAGCGTTGCAGGATCGTTGGTGGCGGTTTCAAACCGCTGCAGCGACGTTGCGATCAGGCTGCGCAGCGTGCGGAGCGTCGCGTTGGCGCGTGTCAGATGTGCGGCGGCGGGCGGCAGCGTGCCGCCTCCGCGTTGCGTGGCCTTGCGCACGAAAGCGCGGGCGCGGTCGACCGCGGCAGTTGCGATGCCGGCCCACGCGGCACTCCAAAGAAGATGCGCGACCGGCATCATGGTCTGGGCGTGGACCTTGTCGTAACTCACTGGCAGCATTTGGTCGCTCGATCCCGAGGCCACCAATTTAAAGCCTTCGCTACAGGTGCCGCGCATGCCGAATGCATTCCAGCCGACCACAGGTTCGAGGGTGTAGTCCTGCTTGAGAAATGCGACGAGAACCTGATCGGAGCTCGCGGCATCGGCCGAACGCCGCGCCGTAGTGACGAGGCCGTCCGCGGCTTTGCCGTAGGAGATGACGGTGGCTTGCCGTTCAAGGCTGATGCGCGAACCGTTGCGCTCGATCGGTGCCGTGCTGTTGCGGACATCGCCGCCGGCCTGCCCTTCCGTCGTCGAAGACGCGAGCAGCAATTGCTCGTTGCAAAGGCGGCGCAGCAGAAGCTGATGCCAAGCGCTGGCTTTGCCATCGCTCGCTTTGTGATGGCGCACCAGGCAGGCGACCTTGGTCTGGTGCATGGCGTAGATCATTGCGGTCGACGCGCAGGCGCGGCCGAGCGCGTAGCAAACATCGACGACCTCGGCGATGCCGGCGCCCTCGCCGCCGAGCTCCCACGGCACCACGACGCCCAGAAGACGCTCGGCGCGCACGGCGGCCATCGCTTCTTCCGGGAATCGCGACTCGCTGTCGACCGCCGCGGCATGAGGCGCCGCGACCGCGACGACCTTTTCGACGCGCGCCGGCAGATCTGCCGCGTTGGCAGCATGCAAGTTGCTCGCAGCGATAAGAAGGCCGCGCGCGGCCTTCCGCGCCACGTGAACGTCCTTATCGACCTCGAGAACCGTCGCGGTTCTGGCATTCATGAGTGAGCTCGTGATGATTGACCGCCTCTCGCGCTTTGATGCGCTTGTAATCGCACCACAGCTACCGCAAAACTTACAAATCCTCGTGGCAATTGCTGGGAATTAGCGCGGTTCTTTGGCATAAAGGTTACCAATCGCAAACCCATTGTGTGATAACCATCTGGTCAGCCGACCATGGGATAATGGTTGTTGAAAGCAGCCATTTTTCGTCTTTAAATTTGGGAAATATTTACCGTGCTTGATCGCAGCAATTCACCTCCAATGGACCGCGTCACCTCCCTGGTGCGTGAACTTTTGGCGAAACGATCGGTCACACGGCCAGTCGGCGATGATGAGGATTTGACAGAGGCCGGACTGACATCGCTCGACATGGTCAATCTCATGCTCGCGGTCGAGGCCGAATTCGATCTCAAAATTCCGGATCGGGACATGACGCCGGCGAACTTCCGCACCATCGCTCGGATCGACGCTCTTGTCGGCGCATTGCTGCAGAACGCGTAGATCGATTATCCCTTTGAATCGCTCTTGGCTTTGGCATCGCGCCGGTGAGATGATGCCGGCAAGCGGCAGTCCCCGTCGCGCCGACCTGGCTTCATTGTGGTCCATCCGTGAGTGAACTCGTCAAATCCAAGACGGTGTTTTACGCCAGCGTCGGGGCCGCGCTTACGCTCTATGACATCGACATCGAGGGCGCCGCGCTGGTCAAGCGCAGCACGGTGACGCTGCCGGCCAATATTCAATATGCGTGGCCGCACGCATCGCGGCGATACCTCTATGTCGTGTCGAGCAATGGCGGCCCGGGGATTATCGGCGACAAGCACTTCGCCAGCGCGCTCCTGATCGATCCGGCGACGGGCGCTTTGCATCTGCACGGCGAGGCGGCAACGCTGCCGTCACGCCCGATTCATGCCAGCGTCGACGCCAAGGGTGAGTATTTGCTGACGGCCTATAACGGCCCGAGCAACGTCACCGTTCATCGCCTCAACACCGACGGCACGGTCGGCGCGCCGGTCGCGCAATCGGGAAAACTCGACATCGGCATCTACGCGCACCAAGTCCGGGCGATGCCGGGAAACCGCAGCGTCACGCTGGTGACACGCGGCAATAATGCAAGCGGCGGCAAGCCGGAGGATCCCGGCGCGATCAAGACATTTGGTTTCGCAAACGGTATGCTGAGCAACCTGGCTTCGATCGCGCCCGGCAACGGTCTCGGCTTCGGGCCGCGCCATCTCGACTTCCATCCCACAAAGCCGTGGGCATTCGTTTCGATCGAACGGCAGAACAAGCTTTACGTCTATAAGCTCGACGACGCGACCGGGCTGGCGCGCGATCCGATGTTCATCAAGGACACGCTGTCCAATCCCGCCTCATCGGCGCCCCAAGGCGCCGGGCCGGTCCACGTCCATCCCGACGGCAGATTTGTCTACGTGACCAATCGCACGTTCCCGGCATCCGGTTCCGGCGCCAGAGAGATTTCGACGGGCGGCGAAAACACTGTCGCGGTGTTTGCCATCGATCAAACGACCGGCGAACCAAATCGCATTCAGACTATCGACGGGGGCGGCATCCAGTTGCGTACCTTTGGCGTGGATCCAAGCGGCCGCATGCTGGCCGTCGCCAGTATCATGGCGCTTGAGGACGGCACGCTGCCTGCCGGCATTACGGTCATTCACGTCGGCGGCGACGGCAAACTCGAATTCGCGCGCAAATACGAAATCGACACCAGCGACGGTCAGCAATTCTGGAGCGGAATGGTCACGCTGCCCTAGAAGGTATCAATGATGTGCCTTCTTGCTCTTGATGGGCGCCTACCTATTTTTCATTGACACGCATTTTGCACGCATTCCGCACGGGAAAGGATAACGGCCATGTCCATTCGGCCTGTGAAAAGCATCGTCACGTCGAAGCCGACCATCGAGGGCGCCGGCGTGAAACTCAATCGCGCTTTCGGCTTCGGCAATACCAGCGAGTTCGACCCGTTTCTTTTGCTCGACGATTTCCGCAATGACCGGCCGGCCGACTACCGGGCGGGCTTTCCCTGGCATCCGCATCGCGGCATCGAGACAATTACCTATGTGCTGGCGGGAAGCGTCGAGCACGGCGACAGCCTCGGCAACCGCGGCAATCTCGAAGCGGGCGACGTGCAATGGATGACAGCCGGCAGGGGCATTCTGCACCAGGAAATGCCGCAGGGCGATGCGGCGGGCCGCATGCACGGTTTCCAGCTCTGGGCCAACCTGCCGTCGTCGCTGAAGATGACGGCGCCGCGCTATCAAGACGTCAAAGCCGCCGAAATTCCCGACATCGTCGATGACGACGACACCCGCGTCCGAATCGTCTGCGGCGATTTCTGGGGCAAGCGCGGCCCGATCGAAGGCGTTGCCGCCGATCCGCGCTAT
>Ga0182018_10000290_pt1 | contig 66314 bp, 51 predicted proteins | sample 812P2MmetaG_FD_120490 | JGI IMG/M metagenome (GOLD analysis project Ga0182018, IMG submission 120490) | Permafrost microbial communities from Stordalen Mire, Sweden - 812P2M metaG | ecosystem: Environmental > Terrestrial > Soil > Wetlands > Permafrost | place: Sweden: Stordalen | collected... | reverse complement strand
GCGCACCGGTCGGATGCCCCCAAGCTTCCGTATTCCCGTAATTTCGCGATGGGCCATGAGCACCTTGCGCGCCGATCAAGAGCGCCGCTACGGATTCCGTGATCCGACGCTAGTGAGACAGCGGATCGGCTTCCACACGGTAACTCGTCAGGATGACCGTGTTTCCCATGATCCGCCACCCAAGTGCTCATGAGTCGTGCCGTGCTCGTAATCTGTCTCGTAATCCAGTACGACCCGAACCGTGCCATCGGGCCGGCGATCTCCAATTAATAGTAATTGCGTGCGCCTGGCGCTCACTGGGCCACCCCAGTTTCTGATGGAAATAGACTAGGTACTCCGGGCATGGCAGTTTCGTGGCACCCGCAAACGCGTGGGACTCGGCGGCGTGGCACATATCCTGGTAGCTCTGCTGCTTAACCCCACTCTGGAATCGATCTACTGCTCTGTGGGCTTGTTAGCGGAATCCAGGAGGAACCGGGTGACCGGCACCTTCTCCGGCCGCACCTGCAAGCCCAGCTGGTCGCGCAAGGCCGCGGCGAGACTGGGGCCGTCCTCCTCATTCCACGACAGCGTGAAATCGTATACCCCGGCGAGCTCCGTCCGATCGACTCCGGGACCGATGTTGCCGGCGAACGCCAGCAGATCCTTGAGAGCAGACATGGAACACTTCTGGGCTTTCACCCGGATGGCTGCGCTTACCGGTTTCGGGATTTCTTGACCATTCGGGCCGAGAAATGCCAGTTTCTCGTCGTCGCTAGTGGATGTCTGCAACTTCGGACCGTTTTTCGCCACCACCAGGGCGAACCCCGGTTCATCCTTGGTGACTTGGTGGAATTTTAGCTGGAAGCGCTCCACCAACAAATTCTGCAGCATGATGAGCAACTGCTGCTGCGTGGCCGAGGCCGGATTCTCCGCCTTGGCCTGTACGTCAAAACGGAGGGTCCCACGTTGAATCCAGTCCTCACCGGTGTCGAGCGACTGCATGTTGACGCCGTAAGCGATTCCGATCAGGTGGCTCAGTCGAGCATCGGTGATCACGCAACGGCCTAGAGGCGGGATTCCGTCGCGCGCCGATTCGACACCGCTGTAGACTGTATCGACTCCCCGGCACCCTCCCCGAACGCCGTTGAGCCCGGAGGTGGCGACCTTGATGGAAGCCACTTCGAACTTGAGCGACTCGGGCGCCGTGTGCACCTGAGCACTTGCCTGGGGCGCAGCTACGAATGCCGCAAGAGCGAGTCCGCCCAGGTTACACGAAAGAGCCAGCTTCCCCATCACAGCAGCCTCCCAGAACACTTATTTTAGACCTGTAGCGGGACAAATGGATCGCGCCTTGACCGCACACCTTGTTGCGAATCTATGTTGACGGTTTGTCGCCGACTCGTTGGAGTTGCCGGCGACCCGGTCGTAGAACCGAAGATCCCCCGCAGTCGGTCTAAAATCGCTTTCAGGGCGTGACGTTGGGTGGCAGGGAATGGGGTTGGATGACTACCGATATCTACACCTAACGCCCCGCTTGAAACCGCCGTTGCTGGTGCTGGAACTGAGCCATTCTACCTCTGGCGACACGGCCAGGAGGATTAGTAAACGCTGTGGCGTTTTGCCCGATTAATGCCGTGGCAAGGCCCGCTGCCGGTCTCGTATTACGATAGTCAGATGGGCTGGCGAAACCTTCTGCTCCTCGTGCTGGCTGTTCCTCTTGCCGCGCAGGATGTGCATTCTTCCTGCGCCAATTGTGCCGTCTGGAACAAGCCGCAACAGGCATTCAGGATCTATGGCAATACCTATTATGTCGGTACTCATGGCCTGAGTTCCATCCTGATCACCTCCGATGGAGGCCATGTCCTCATCGACGGCGCTCTGGCCGAATCGGCGTCGCTGATCGTTGCCAACATCCGTTCCCTGGGATTTCGCATCGAAGACCTCAAGCTCATCGTAAACTCGCACGCCCATTTTGATCACGCCGGCGGCATTGCCGAACTACAGAGGCTCAGCGGGGCCCGTGTTGCCGCAAGCCAGTGGACCGCCGAAGTCATGAACAAAGGTGCAGTGCCGCGCGACGATCCGCAGTTTGGCGCCCTCGCTCCGATCGCCCGAGTCGGGCGAGTGGAAACCTTCAAAGATGGCGAGACCTTGAGCGCAGGCGCAGTCGCCGTTACCGCGCATCTCACGCCCGGTCACACGCCAGGTGGCACGAGTTGGACCTGGCGCTCGTGCGAAAACGGCCGCTGTCTGGACCTCGTGTATGCCGATAGCCTGACACCCGTATCGGCCGATGGCTTCCTGTTCACTCACAGAAGAGAATATCCGCATGCCGGTGACTTCGAGCGAAGCTTTTCGTTTCTCGACGCTACTCCCTGCGACATCCTCATCACGCCGCACCCCGAAGCTTCGAACCTTTGGCAGCGTCTGGAGCAACGCGACTTCAGGCCGGATGCTCTGATCGACCCAACAGCTTGCCGCGTTCTAGCGGTAACATCACGGGAACAGCTGAGGAAACGTCTCGCAACAGAAAGCGGGAAATAGATCTCGCCTGATCGCGTAGCGTTTACCAACGTGCAGGCACCCGGAGTGTTGGCATTGGTCTGGACGCGGGTTCCGAGGTGCAAAGCCCAGGCTGCAAGGAGCCCGACGCGCGCGCCAGGATAGCTAGCGATAACCCGAAATAACGGGCCCAAGAAGCTCTCCCTTGCGCAGTTGATAGTCCCGGCACGACTCGTCCGTTGTATCGGCGAGAACCAAGACATCTTGTTTCGGCGTTCCGGGGAGGCCATAGTTAAGAGGAGTCCTATGCGCATTCTCTATATTGGAGCCCTGGTTCTTCTGGCGTTTGGCGTTCCCGCCACGCTCAGAGCGCGGCGGCCGACGTTGTGCTCGCACTCGGCTGTCCCACCTCCCCATGCCGCTTCCGGCAAGGCGAAGTCATCCAACTGAAGCTCAACTTCACCGCCACGAAAGCCGGGTATGACATGCAAGCGATGGATGCCCTGCGTCAGCGAGGACTGGATTCGTTCACCGCCGCTCCGAGTCGCCAAACCGACCCGCGACAAGGAAACCTTCTACCTGAAGCAGTACATCGGGCCGCGGTGGGGCAAACTCCGGCTCAACCAGGTCCAGCCGCAGGCTGTGGAGGACTGGTTGCATACGACATTCAATTCCTGGTGGACGATGCACGGTGTACGCGCGATCATGAACCGAATTTACGCTTACGCCGAAGGCCACGGACTCTGGGAAGAGGGCAAGCGCAGCCCAGTCAGCAAAGCGAAGCTCGGCAAGAAGCGCCACAAGAACGAGCGGAAGATTCTGTCGTTTGGTGAGACAGCCCGCGTCCTCCAGCGACTGGACGACCCGTACAAGCTGGTGATCGAGACCTGCATCGCCACCGGCGCCAGAATTTCAGAAGTCCTGGGCCTGCAATGGAAGCACGTGAATCTGGAGGCCGCCACCGTAAAGATCGAGCAGCGCGTGTGGCATCAGGACGTGGGCCAGCCAAAGAGCGACAGCAGCCGCCGACTTCTGGGAATTGGAGACCTGGCCGACCGTTACAAGCATAGAGCTGGTGCGGAGTGCGCCAAACCAGACTCGTGGGTGTTCTACCAGAAGCGCGCGCCGGAACGGCCGCTATGGGACTCGGGAGTGCGCGATGCCCTTCACCAGGCTGCCGCGGCCGAGGCGTGCGACTTTCCCGGGTTGGGGCCGCACTCGTTTCGCCGGGCGAATATCACCTGGCGGCAACAGGTTGGCGGCAGCGCAATCGAGGCCTCAAAGATCGCCGGCCACAGTGATCTCGAAATGACGAGCGAGTACACCTTCGTCACCCCCGAACGGCAAAACGATCTGACGCGCCGGATCCAGGAAAAGATCGTTCAGGCAACCAAAGGGGCCGCTTCGAACACGCCAGGCCCAGAGACGGAACCATCACCCAGGGTCTGCGAAGAACAGCCGCTCGCGACAACTCTCATCCAATAACCGCCGCATTTGCATCGTCCGCCCCGAGGCAGTCCTTCACCTTGCCCAGCACTGTCTGCAGAATGTGAGCGCTTTCTTAGGAGTAAACGGGGACGCAGACACTCCGGCTTGCACGAGCTTGAGCACTTGAGCAGATCCGGGGAGCAGCCTTCTCGAGGCTCGGCAACTCGCGCAAGAACGTCGGCTCGAAGTTGTCGAACATCAACAATTTGAGCATCTGCGTAAAACACGATCGAGGGATGGCGTATGAAGGGGTGATCTCCGGGGACGAGCGTGACCGTTTGATCCTTGTTGTACCTCAAGGTCGTCACGCTAACGATGGCGCACCGATGAGTTTCCGGAGCAGGCTCGGTGACAATGATCCAGAGGTGTGGAATTACATCAGATCCAGGTGCCGGGATCAAGAGGGTGTCGCCGCAACGCATCCCCGCGTCTCAACTACGCCCTACAAGTGCCTGCACTACAGCAAGACTCTCAATCTCGCTTTCAAGGTGCGCAATTTCCGCGTCGGTCCGATTCGCCGCTCGGAGGATGTCGCTGTACGCAATAGGGATCGAACTCCCCTTAGGGTCTTGCCACTCTGGCAGGTCGTGCGTAAATTTCACAAGATCCCAGCGACTCTTTCCCCCGTGTTCGGCAAAGACCTCAGCGATCAGAGATTCTTCCGCCGGAGACAGCTCATCATCCCCGGGATCGCGATTTAGCGAAACCTCGTAGTTCTCGGGTGCCGAGATGTAATCATGCCAGTACGTTTGGATACCGGGAGGATTCTCGCCGACGATCAACTCGTAGATTTGACTGACGACTGGCCCCTTCGGCATAGACACGTGGCGATCCGTGGTGACAGGCCTTCCCCACCGCAGAAGTGCTTCGCGATCCACTAGGTAGAGAAGTTTAATGAGCTTGATGTAGCTCATTGTCCCGCCGCGCAACTGCAACAGACGGGAAGCGGCCTGCGTCGCCTTGGCTTCATTGAAGCGTAGCCGCATTCTCGTCTCACTATATTCTCATCACGGCGAAGTTTTCGAGTTTTTCAGCCTTGGCGGAGTCCATTTGGCGTCCAGAATGACGTTTGGCGTCCATTTGGCGTCCAAATCATACATGAGCAAGTCTTTTGTTTTCATTGAGGGCTGTCCGTAAGTGATTGATATATCTTCGGTTGGGGTGCAAGAGGTCGCGAGTTCGAATCTCGCCGGCCCGACCAAATTCCTCAAAGAGTTACCTGCCCCTGACCTTCCTAAGACCTGCGGTTTGAGTCCATTTTGGACGCCGGCCGCCCGCTTTTCACCCAGTCGCTCCGGGGACCCAGCGGGCATCAGTTTTGAGCCGCCGACGTCCCTGGCGGCACTGCCGGCAAATCGGCCATTCTTCTTCTCCAAGGCTAGCGATCAAACCGCATTCCCGCACCGGCGCCGGAGGGCGGGAACTCCGGCGCCATCGCGATGCCGACGGTCGAAACAGTGCTCTTAGCGGCTGCCGTCCGCACGGGTTGAAGGATAACTGCCAAGTTCGTCCAGCAGGCGGTGCGCGGAATCGGGGACCGGAACTCCGCCGTGCAGGATTTCACCGTGGCTAACATCGCGCCCGTACATCGCTCGGTCTCCGCTGTGGTCGGCCTGCACGACGGCTCCATCCACGCTGGCCCCGGCAAAAATTCCTTTGCTGCGTGAATAGCTCAGAATCTCCGCATTGAGTCTGATATCCGTGTTTGCCGATGCCTGTCTCCCTACTGGCCCGGCCGCCACGGTTACGTCGCCGCCGATCTTGAATTTGTCGCCCATCAGGCTCTGCAGGGCATGGTCATTCATAAATAGCATCACCACGTCGGTGAAAGAGCCGCCAATCTGGAAGCCGACGCTCCCTCCGCCGACAGCCACAAACATCGGAGCGCTCCAGCCATTGCCAGTGCGGCAGGTCGCCAGTCCCTTGCCGTAGTTGCCGCCAAATATGAACGCGAGCTTCTCCTCTCCTGGAATGATGGCGACGCACCTCGCCTTTTCCAGCAGGTCACGGGGAATGCCTTTATCGGGCGTTGACATGATTTCGTGGAAAACCCGGGTCGCATGTTCAATACGGCCAATGTCATCCTCGCGATCCGACGCCAAAGCGGGCAGGACCAGAGCCAAGCTTGCTACCGTTACAATCAATACGCTTTTGTACACGATATTTCTCCTTAGTAAAACGTCCACTTGTTTTTCAGGGCGGTTGAACGCCCTCCCCAACTCAACATTCAATGCACGCGCAGCGCCAACCTGTGATCTTTACGAGGTAACCTGTTTCCGCCTAGGGCGGGAGGAATCCCGCGTTCAACAACCGGTGCGTTGAAATACCGATTGTGGTTCGTGGCGGCCCTGCACGAGTCGCCAACCGAACATGCTGGCGCCTCCGCCGGGTTGGCTGATCCGACCGGTTTGGGGGAACTATCGTGTATAGGAGGCACGTGGCGATTCTGACCTCCCATCTCGAAGCCGGTGTGTGTGTTACTCATGACCCCGGCGACCGGCATGTCCCGCGCCTCTCCGAGTATGCGGATCCTCGTTACGAGGAACGCACGGGCCCCGAGGTCGTGGACGACTTGGTCCGCCACGCCCGGATGCTCGAACAAGCCAACCTGCCGTTTTGCGATATTGCGTATCGGAATTGCTGTCACACTTCCGAGCACGAGAAGGACCGAACGTCTCTGGACGGGACATTCCTGCCCGTGGCGCACCACTCGGCCACCTGGCAACGGGGCAGACTTGCCATTGCCGGCCGCTTCTCGGCACATTTCGCACTACATGTGCAGCCTTTTCCTATCGGCTCCGGAGCCCGGTCCTTCGCAAAGCTGCGTGCTGCTGGCGCCCGGTCCGTTGAACGTTTCCAGTCATCTGATCGCGGTGCGCGTGAACGGCGTGGCGTTACGCGTGCCGCCTCTGCGGGATGCGCCCACGAAGTGGCTGCAAAGGCGGCAATACCATGGTGTCCTGCAATTTCCCGGCCCTCAGGCGGCCTTCTGTCGATCTAGCTAGAGGCGCGGCAAATGACCGTCGTCACGCTGGCGATGATCGAGACCCATCCGTGGAACCAGCCCGGAATTTGATCGGAGTCGTGCGCCTCGGTAACCCGGTCTTCGTCTTTCCGCTTTAATTAATGCGCCCACTCGATGACCTCCTTGATTGCATCGGGCTGATGTTGGCCCAATGAGTCCGGCGAATTGATCCCACGGGAACCGATTCGTGAAGTGTCCGCGCGCAGCATTCACGCTGCCCAGCATGACCTGATTGTCCAACACCAACTGCCTCACGAGTTCGGCTCCGGGGATTTGAAGAGGCCGGTCGCCACCAGGGATGCCGGTGAGCATATAGATCCCGGTCAAGGCGAGTGCATCCGGATTGAATTCCAGTTCGGCAATCCCGCTGGCGTCCAGGATGAAGTCCATGGCGCCAATCTTCTTCTCCACCTGTCCCTTACTGGTGATCCGCGCGGTAATACAATGGACTCTTCCGCGCATATCGATGGGTATGACCATGTTGAACCGCGGTCTCGTCACGACATGCAAACTCTACCAACCACCGTCTTCCCTTGCTATGCGGCAGAGGATCGTTGCGTTGCGGCCGGGATTGCATCTTTCCTGGAGGCCGGCGGCGATGCGCGCGTGTTTCTCGCTGAAGGCGAAATTCGGCCAAACGAAGACCTGCTCTCTAAGACCCGCGACGCGCAGACTGCCGACGTAATCCTGGTTCTCTTCTCGCGACACTGCGCTCTGACGCCAGGTACTCGCTCGCAGTGGGAACGGGTGCTGGTGGAGGAACCCAACGCCCAGGGCGTACGCATCGGTTTTGTTCAATGCGACGACTGGGCTCCGCCGCGCACGCTGCAGCATCGGTTCGATTGCCGGAGCTTGGCTTCGAATGGTGTGCGGGAGCTGAAACGGTGGGTCCGTGGGCGCGCTGCCACTGGGCTCTTCGCGGAAGGCCTGGATTTCACCGGCGCCCCATCGGAACTCGAGGACCTCGGCAGCGCCGTGGCTGACCGGCCCGGAGTTGGGTCCATCGGCAGCGCGGCGCTGGCGTACGCATTCGTTCGCGCGTACGCGGAGGATTTCGACGAAATCTTCCGCTTGGAGTGTGCCGGCCGAACACCGGCCGCTTTAGCCGGAGACCTGGGCGCGCAAATCGGTCTGCGCCTGGAAGGCGATTGGCCGGGCAACCTCGAGCGGTTGCGCGGGTTCTGCTCGGCTCGCCGCTTTCTCGTATTGCTCGAAGACCCCGAGGGGATCGATGCCGGACTGTTCACCTTCGGGGGAAACTGCTCCACGCTGATCGTTGCCGAATCGGGACCGATGGAACCACCATGCGCCGAATCCCTGCGCGCCATCCAGGGCGAGTTTGCGCGCCCGTGTGTCGACTGGTTGGAGTTGTGCCGCCTGGCCCGGATCGGCAGGCGCGTCGCTCGCGACCGGAACCGCATCGCCGAATTGTACGAGTTGATGCGGGAATGGTACGCCTTGGCCGAAGTCCGTGGAGACCGTCATATCCTCGATGAATCGGCGCGAGAGATGGTCTGGATTCTGGAAGGTTGGGACCGCTTCGCAGAAGCCTCCCGGCTGGAATGCCGCCGCGCCCAAGAGTTTACGAAGCAGATGGCCCTGCCTTTCGGCGACACCTGAAAGTTACAAGTTTGCCGGCACAAGCGCGCTACTTCGGATCGGGTACGTTCGGGACGGTGTAGACCTTCTTCAGGGCTTCCTGATAATCGCCGAACAGCGCCTTCATGCCGTCGAATTCACGCTTTACCGCGGCGCGGTAATCGGCGTGAGTGGCGAAATCGTAGAGCAGCGCGGTCATCGCCTGGGCGTCCACCACAAAGCCCTGATGGCCGACCTGGGTCAGGGCGTCCGACTCCATATCGTAGGTATGGTTGGCTGCATTGGAAGTGTAAGACTGGAACCCCTGGCCGGGAATGGCGCTCGATACGGTGCCGGTTTCTTCGTATCCCTGTGGCTTGCCGGGAGCTTCCAGGATGTGCGTCGCGCCGAAGCGCTTCATGTGCGCGAACCCCACCTCGGCCAGCGTGGCGACCGAGATACCGTCGCGGGCTTTGCCATAGTTATCGATCTTCACCTTGGTGCCTGTGGCAAGCGCAGCGGCGCGCGCGGAGTTATCCACGGCTTCGCGCACCTGCGCCAGGTAGATGGCGTCGGGGTAGCGGATGTAGAAATCGGCCTGAGTCCGGTCGGGCACCACATTGGGCGCGGCGCCGCCTTCGGTAATCACGCCCTGGATTCGCGCCTCCGGCCGCATGGTGGTGCGGGCGGCATCGATATTGTTGAATAGGTGAATCACCGCCTCCAGGGCGTTGCGTCCGGCCCAGGGCGTCATCTGGTGCGCCGGCGCGCCGGAAAACGTGTACTTGACGCCATCGATGTTGAGGCAGCAGGTACCGAATCCGGGCGCGGGACGGCTGCTGGAGTTGACCGAGTGGCTGCGCACAATCACGTCCATGCCATTGAAGATACCGGCGTTGAACATCTCCGTCTTGGCTACCGGCGGCATCATCTCCTCGCCGGGGCAGCCGAAGACGATCACGCTGCCGGGGGAATGCGTGCGCTCCAGCCATTCGGTCATGGCTATGGCCGCGGCCATGCCGATGGGGCCTTGCGTGCTGTGCTGATCCCCGTGGAAAGCGCCCTTGGTGCCGCGCAGAGCGTCGTATTCCAGGATAATGCCGAGATTGGGAGCGCCGCGATTGCCCTTGTAGCGCGCCACGAATGCGGTCGACAGGTTGGCCACGCCGACGGTCACATCGAAGTTGTGCCGCTTGAGGTACTCCACCAGAATTCCGACCGAGCGCTTCTCTTCGAAACCGATTTCGGGGTGGCGGGTGATGTCGTCGCCCATAGCCAGCAACTCGGCATCCATGAGTTGCCTGGCGCGCGCTGTGACCTGGTCGCGCGCGGCGTCGGGCGCGCCCAGGCGAGAGACCCATCCGGGAACGTCAAGGGAGGTTTCGAGGGCGTCCATTTTCTTGAGGACGTCGCGAGCGGCTTCACGCTCCGTCGGAGTCTCCTGGGCAAAGCACAAGGCGGCCAGCAGCGGGATGATAAGTGCCAGTCTCATTACGCCGTATTGTACGGCTTTTTTCAGTTTCCCGCCGCGAACTTGCCGGATTTGGCCCACAGCCAATCGGCGCCATCGGTAACCTTGGCCGGGTTCTTGACCACCAGCAATAGCACCGTCTGGGGCGCGATACAGTTGCGGTAGATCAGCGCGGAGGCAACGCCGCCATTGCCGAAATAGGCTTCGACCTGGAATTGCGGCGGCGCGTTCTCGATTCGCAGGGCGCCATTCCGCAATTGCGCCGTCACTTCGTGCAGCGTGCCGCCCGAAAACGTGGCATGCCCGTTCGCCTTTTCGCTTGAGGAGTAGCTCGGAATGTGGTCCGGATTCACGTTGGTGTCGATGGCGACCTGAAATCCAGCAGTAATGGGTTGCAGCGTACCGGCGCGGACCACCCGAAGCAACACCGAACACGAATTGTGCGAGGCAGAGGGCATCATCGCATTGACGAAATCGCCGGCACTTCCTCCCGTCTCCGCGGCGATTCGTTCGGCGTCCGTCGGAGGAGTGGACGCGCACGCGGCAGGGAGCGCGAAGACAGAAGCGGCCGGTTTGGCCAGGCTGAGCTGTTTGACCTCAATGAGGGTCTGGGACCCCACCTGCGCCTTGACCACCAGTCCGGAAACGGTATCCACCCAAATCTTGGCATGGTCGGGACCCGGGGCGGTTTCCATCACCTTGGTTGCGAATCCGTTGACCCTCTCCGTGCCGGTCTGCCGCGGATTCAGCGGAGCCAGTTCCTTCATAAGGCTTGCCGAGGTTTCAAACGGATCGCCCCAGTCTCCGGAAAACGTCCCGCCGCTGCAATTCGCCGTCGGATAGTTCAGATCCCAGCTATAGGTCTTGTGGGTCTTGAGATCGTAGTACATCCGCGTGTGACTGCCGGGCGAACCCGCGGATTTCGGGGGTATGGTCGATTCGACCATAGCGTGGTCGCCATCCCGATCGACCTTCATGGTGAAGCTGGGGCCCATCATGGCGTTCACTTCCGTCGCCGAATACGTCACCGGCGCCTTGGCGGTTTGCGCCCGCGCGTCCGGCGTCATCAGCAACCCGAGACTTCCGAGAAACACAACCGCTACCCGTTTCGACATGCGATTTCCTACCCCCGTACAGCTAACGCGGGAATTCACGGAACACGGGCTCACCGATCTCCGAACCCTAACCGATGTCTTCCCTGGGCGTCCAAGAGACGACCATGCCGACCCGCCCCCGCGCCCTCGACACCCTCCTCCAGGATCTCCGCTACACCTTCCGGACACTCCGCCGCGACATCGGCTTCGCCACGTTCGCCATCCTCATCGTCGGACTCGGCATCGGCGCCAGTTCCACCGTCTTCAGCGTCCTTAACGTGCTGCTGCTCCACCCACCGCTCTTCCAACAACCCGAGCGTCTGGTCTGGGTGGCCAACCACGATGTCAGTGGCCTTTCCGGCCAGACTACCCAAGTGGGTTACTTCCTCGATCTCCGTGAGCGCAGCCAGTCCTTTTCCGACCTGGCGGCCTATTTCGCCTTCTACGGCCAGGGTGACAACGTTCTCAGAGGCTCGGGCGAACCCGAGCGTCTCAGCGGTGTTCCGGTTTCCGGAAACTTCTTCCAGTTGCTGGGAGTCCAACCGCAACTCGGCCGTCTCTTCACCGCGGAAGAGTGCCGATGGCACGGTCCCCGGGCAGTCCTTCTGAGTCATGGCCTCTGGGCGCGCCGTTTTGCCTCCGACCCCACCATCCTCACCCGGTCGCTCATCATCAACGATGAGCCCTACACCGTTGCCGGTGTGCTGCCGGCCACATTCGATTTCGCCTCGGTCTTCGCACCGGGCAGTCATTTCGACCTCTTTTTTCCGTTCCCGCTCACGCCTGAAACCAATCGCTGGGGCAACACGCTGGCCATAGTTGGCCGCCTCAAACCCGGCGTCACCATCCGTGCCGCTCAAGCCGAAGTCGGCATTTTGGCGGCCCAATTCAGCGCCGCGCATCCGGAACGTAACACCTTCGAAGGGAAACTGAGCCCGCTTGCCGAGCATGTCAGCGGCCGCATCCGCCTGGCGCTGATCGTCCTGGCCGGGGCCGTCGGGGTGGTCATGTTGATCGTCTGCGCCAACCTGTCCAACATGTTGCTTGCCCGCACCGCTGCCCGTCAGAAGGAGATCGCCCTCCGCACCGCGCTCGGCGCCGGGCGCTGGCGTCTCATCGGCCAGATGCTCACCGAAGGCATCGTGCTGTCGTCAAGTGGCGCAGCGCTGGGCGTGGTTCTGGCGTTTGCCGGAACGCGCGGGCTGGCCCACCTGCGGACCATCGGGATTCCGCTGCTCTCCAGTGTGCGCGTCGATCCTGCCGTGCTCGGCTTCACCCTCTCCATCGCCATCCTCACGGGCGTCGTCTTCGGACTGGCGCCCGCTCTGCAAGTCCGCGTTACCGCTTTGCACGACGTCCTCAAGGACACCAATCGCGGCTCCACTCAGGGCAAGCCGCGAGTCTGGCTGCGCAGTGCTCTGGTGGTCTCGGAAATCGCATTCGCCTGTGTCCTGCTGGTCGGCGCCGGCCTGCTGATCCGCAGCTTCCTGCGGGTGCTCGACGTCAACCTGGGCTTCCAGCCCGAACACGCCGCCACCGTCCGCATCGATCCCGATTCGCAGTATTCCACCGCTGCCCAGCAGAACGCCTATTTCGACGAAGCATTGCGCCGCGTCCGCGAACTTCCTGGCGTGCAGGCCGCCGGACTCACCGATTCGCTCCCGCTCGGCGTCAATCGCAGTTGGGGCGCCGGCGCAAAGGGCCAAACCTATCCCAAGGGGCAAAATCCGTCGGCTTTCGTCCGGGTGGTCAGCGATGGCTACGTCAAAGCCATGGGTATTCCCATCCGGGCAGGGCGGGACCTGTCCGAACGAGACACCCCCACCGCCGACCCGGTGATCATGATCAATGAAACTATGGCCCGCACCCTATTCCCCGGCGACGACGCCCTCGGCAAGGTCATCCGCGCCTGCGGCGAGCGCCGTGTGGTCGGCGTGGTCGGCGACGTGCATCATCTCGCATTGGAACAGGCTGCCGGACTCGAGATGTACCTGCCCATGCGGCAGTGCCACGATATCTCGTCGGTGAATCTGGTGGTTCGCACCACCCGGCCTCCAACTCAATTTGCCGCTGCCATTCGTGCCGCCTTGAAGCCCATCGCTCCCAACATTGCCGGCAACGATTTTCGGCTCTTGCAACAACTGGTCGACAATTCAGTATCGCCGCGCCGTTTCATTGTCCTTCTGATCGCCGCATTCGCCGCCTTCTCGCTGATTCTGGCGTCGCTCGGCATCTACGGCGTGATCTCGTACTCCGTCAACCAGCGCACGCAGGAAATCGGGATCCGCATGGCGTTGGGGGCATCCGCCGGCGCTTTGCAAGCGCGGATTCTTCTGCAGACCCTGAGTCTGGCTGGTATAGGCATGCTGATCGGCGCAGCGGCATCCTGGCTCCTGGCGCGCGCCGTGGCCGGCCTCTTGTTCGAAGTGACGGTTTCCGACCCGCTCACTTTCCTGGGGATGCTCCTGGTGTTGACCACGGTCACCGCCATCGCCGGCTATCTGCCCGCCCGCCGCGCCTCGCGCATCGACCCCTCAGTGGCTCTTCGCGCCAACTGAAGCGTGGGACCTCGCGGTTCCGGGCCTGGACGTTCAGCTACTTTCCTTCAGCCAGGAAGCGGCCGATCGTCTCATTGAGAAACTTGCCATCGGCCGGATTGCTGGCTGCCCCGGCTGTGTGGCCCCACAAAGAAGGAATCGGAGCCAGCGTGACGTGCGGCATGAACGCCGCCTCGTATCGCGCGTCGCCGATCGGAAAGTACAGGTCGGTCTCGGAGGGCATATACAGAAACGGAACTTTGATGGAACGGAGCGCTTTCTCCACGTCGCCATTGAAGCCGGGCGTGGCGCCCACGTCGTGGCTTTCCCACGTGCGCATCTGCAGGATCAAATTGTTGGCGTCGGCACCCGGAATAAAGTTGGTGCGGAACCGGGTGAGCACCTGTTCGAACGTGGTCCCAGGAGGCGAATTCGTCTTCCACAGCTCACGCCGCCACCATTCCTGCGAATACAGCCATGCCGCCCAAACGGCGCCGAACGCCTGCAGCCCTTTGACCGGCGGGGCGGTATAGTCGCCGCCCTGAAACGTCGGGTCGGCGGCGATGGCGGCGATCTGTCCTTCCAGGCGCACCACGCCGTGCGGATAGGTCTTCGCCGTGCCCGACGTGGCCACAATCCGGTCTGCGAAATCCGGGTAACTTACCGCCCACTGGAAGGCCTGCTGCGCTCCCATGGAGAATCCGATCACCGCGCGCAAGTGGGTAATCTTCAACTCATCCACCAGCAGACGGTGTACCGCCTCCACGTTATCGCGGATGGTCATTACCGGAAATCGGGGCCCATGAAACGGTTCCGGAGTGTTGCTGGGGGACGACGAGCGGCCGTTGCCGAACAACTCCGTAGTCACCAGAAACAACTTGGACGTGTCCAGCGCGCGGTCGGCCCCGATCAACCACTCATAGCCGCGTAAATTAGCCATGTAGTGCGAAGGTAGCAGAACCGCATTGTCGTGTGCGGCGTTCAAATGCCCATAGGTTCCGTAGACTACGTGCGTCTCGGGAAGCGCCACGCCTTTTTCGGTATGGAAATCCGCGATCGTAAACTCGTGACGTTCCGGAGCATTCTGCTGCGCCACCAGTAACCGTGCAATCACCGGCGCAATGAGAATCAGTCTGGTCATAATTCGGCCTATTATCCCACGCAAGTCTTGCGTTACTGTAAGACTGTGAATCCGGCCGGCCGTTCCGAGATTGAGGCGCTGCCGCTCCAGTCCTTTACGCCGATTGAATGGGGCCGCGCGGTCCTGGAAAATCCCTCCAGCCTGCTGATCGATCATGCATTCCTCGAAAAGAAGGCCGCCACCAACGCATTGGAACTGTTGACACGCTGGCCCAACGAGTGGCTGGATGGCTGGGTGGAGGCCATGACCAGTATCGCCAGGGACGAAGTGGCTCACTTGGCGCAGGTCACGCGCATTCTGCTGAACCGTGGCGGCCGAATGGATCGGTATCACAAGAATCCCTACGCCAATTCCCTTCGCCAGATGGTGCGGAAGGGTGAGCCGACAGAACTCCTGGACCGGCTCCTGGTCTCGGCGTTGATCGAGGTCCGGTCCTGTGAACGGTTCTCGGTCCTGGCCGCCGCTTCTACCGACGCCGAATTGGCCAGCTTCTATCGGGCTCTCTTCTCTTCGGAATTGGGGCACTACCAAGTGTTCTTGAACCTTGCCCGTCTCTTCACCGACCCGCCGGCACTGGACGCGCGCTGGCGCCAGATGCTCGCATCGGAAGCACTCATTCTGGCCGCACAGGATCCCGGCCCGCGAATTCATTCCGGATTGCCCAGGTAGTTTGGCAGGGGGACGGTGTGGACAGCAAGCAAGCGCTTGCTAGACACAACGATGAATCGGCTCTACCTCTTGAGATTGCGGCCGAAACGATTGTAACGAAGTTGGGCACCGTCGCTTGACACCGCCTGCCCAATCATGGTCCGATATTGTTCGAGTACCATACTAAATGGCTCTCTCTGTTGCCGCCACTGCGTGGACAAAGCGCCCTCTCCGTTATTTGCTCGAGGAAACCGATACCTTTGTGACCATTGCGGAACTGGCGACGTCCCGCGGCCTCATCACGGACGTCAGCGGCAGCAAGGTCCTTGGATTGGCTCGTTCCCTGGCGGAGCATCCCCGCTTTCACGCCCTCAGCATCACCGATAATCCCGGCGGCCATGCCATGCTGAGCGCCGATACCATGGGGACCGACCTCATGTACCGCGGCCAGGAAGTCATCATCCACCTGTCCTGTAAGGACTGGAACCGGAACGCCCTGGAAAGCCGCTGCTGGAGCTTGGCCAGCGTCGGTTTCCGCAATGTCCTGGCGCTTTCGGGCGACTATCCCGTCACCGGTTACCACGGCCAGGCTTCTCCGGTTTTCGATATCGATTCGGTGGGGCTGCTCAAGCTGCTCACGGAGGTTCAAGGCGGCAACTTTTTTCCGGGCGCCGTCGTTACGAACTATAAGCGGCTGGAACGTGAGGTCATGCCGCAGTACTTCAAACTCGCCAAGAAGATCCAAACCGGCGCCCGCTTCATCATTAACCAGATCGGCTACGACGCCCGCAAGATGGACGAGTTGCTCCGCTACATGGCGCTCCAAGGCTTGAACGTCCCGGTAATGGCCAATGTGTTCGTACTTGGCGCACAAGCCGCCCGCTACTTCCACTCCGGAAAGATCCCGGGCGTCACCGTTACCGGCGATCTGCTGGCGCTAGTAGAGAAGCACGCCGCTTCTCCCGATCGCGGCCGCGCGTTTCTCCTCGAATTTGCCGCCAAGCAATGCGCCGTCGCTCGCGGACTCGGGTATCGCGGCATCTACCTGGGAGGCCATCTGCGGTTGGAGGACTACGACAAAATCCTCGGCATGCTGGATGGCTTCGGACCTGACGATTGGCGGGAGTTCGTGCGCGACATCCACTTTTCCCAACCGGGCGAGTTTTATTATTTCGAACCCGATGCGAAGACCGGCCTGAGTTCCACGGAAGTCAACCGCGAGTACCTGCGATCGAAACAGAAGCCTCCCGCCGCTCCCCTCGCCTATAAGGCCAATCGCGCGATTCACCACCTGGCCTTCGAGGAAGGCAGCGCCGGCTTTCGCGCGGGACAGGCTCTCTATCAAATCGTGGAGCGTTCTCCCAAACTGGCGCACGCTCTCCATGGCGCCGAGCATGCGTTCAAATCCCTTTCATTCGATTGCCGGGATTGCGGCGATTGCTCGCTCCCGGAAATCGCCTACCTTTGTCCCGAATCCCAGTGTGTCAAGAATCAGCGCAATGGACCATGCGGCGGTACCCATGAGGGACTTTGCGAAGTCGGAGACAAGGAATGCATCTGGTCGCGCGCCTACGACCACCTGAAAGCGTACGGAGAAGAGGAGCGCATGCTCGAAGGGCCGGTGGTCTACAAGAATGGCGCGCTCAAAGGAACCAGCGCCTGGGCCAACGCTTTTCTGGGCCGCGACCATCGCAACAAGAAGCCGGGTTCATCATGAAAGTACAAGGTCTGAATCAGCCGTTTTACGTCATCGGAGAAAACATCCATACCACGCGAGTGGTGCTCCGCGAGGGAAAGCTCGTGGTGAAAGCGCCCGGCGGCCAGGAAGCCGTCCGCTACACCACGACCGGTGGCGAGACGCGCTATCTGCCCATTCCGGAAGAATTCAAGAGTCGCCAGGACTATCGAGAGGGGAAGGTCAAGCACGTCATGGTTGCGGTGCGCTCGGCCATGTCCGGAGATGAACCGGCGGCGGCCGAAGCCATGACCTATCTTCAAGCCCTCGTCGACCGGCAGGTGAAAGCCGGCGCCGATTTCCTGGACCTCAACGTCGACGAACTCTCCTGGAACCAGGACGAGCGAAAGGCCGGCATGCGCTGGCTGGTCCGCGCCCTCGAACCCCTATCGCCCGTGCCGCTCTCCATCGACTCTTCCAGCCAGGACGTTCTGCTAACCGGCGTCGAGGCCTGCCAGGGGCTCGCCGGAAAACCCTTGCTCAACTCCGCCTCTCTCGAACGCATCGACGCGCTCGATATCGTCAGCCGGTATGAACTGCCCGTGGTGCTGACCGCCGCCGGCGCGAGCGGCATGCCCCAGGACGCCCGGCAGCGCATCGACCATGCGTCGCGGATGATCGAGGCGGCGCTCGCCAAAGGCATCCCGCTCGAGCGAATGTACGTCGATGCCCTGGTGTTTCCGATTTCCGTGGACAGTCAGTTTGTCATTCACTGTCTGGACGCATTTCGTCACTTGCGCGCGAAATACGGAGAGCGGATCCACCTGACGGGCGGTCTGAGCAATGTCTCGTTCGGCATGCCGTGCCGGAAACTGATCAACGAGGTCTTCATCAACCTGGCCGTGGAAGCCGGAGCCGACAGCGGGATTGTAGACCCGGTTGCCAGTAACCTGAATCGCATCTTTCTGGCCGACAAACAATCCCAGCCCTATCAGCTTGCGCTCGATGTGCTGTTAGGCCGCGACCCCGGCTGCGTGACGTACCTCCAGGCCTACCGCGAAGGGGAGTTGGAGCCGGTGGCATAAATTCCAGCCGGTCGGCGGTACCCTGTAGGTCTGTGCCGCCTTCCAATAGAACTATCCGAACCTATTTCCTGCTCCTTCTCTTTCTCGCCCTGCGCGCATTCGGCAACCTGGCCCTGGCCTGGGGCGCCAAACACCTGCCGCGGACGCTGGCGGCCGACCCGATGGTGTATCTCCGCTCTATGCTCGATCCGTACGTCGCGATCGGCATCGTCCTGCTGATGGTGGCCTTGCCGGTGCGCTTGGCCCTGTTGAGCGTGGCCGATCTCAGTTTCGTGCTGCCCACCACGGCCGTCGGGTATGTACTGGCGGCAGTGCTGGGGAAGGTCTTTCTTCATGAGACCGTCACAGTGCAGGGATGGCTCGCCGTCGCCCTGATTTTCGGCGGCGCGGCGGTGGTGGGTTCCACGCCGCAGAGTACCACCGGCAAGGCCGAAGGCGCAAAATGATCTGGATTCTGCTGACCATCACGGTGGTGGCGACCACACTGAGCGACCTGCTGCAGAGCTACGAAATGAAGCGGGCGGGCGCGCAATCGGTGGGCGCGCGCGGCATGGCCCGCCTGCTGCGGATGATAGTGGAACGCCGCTATCTGCTGCTTTCCATCGTGTGCTTGGCCTTCTCGTTTTTCGCGTTCATGGCGCTGTTGCAATCGGCGCCGCTCAGCTTTGCCGTGCCCGCGTCGGCGGCCAGCTTCATTCTGGAAACCGTGCTGGCGAAGCTGCTGCTGAAGGAACGCATCGGCGCGCGCCGGGCCGCCGGAACCCTATTGGTCCTCTGCGGCGTGGCGCTCCTGGGACGATGATCACTTGCAGGGACGGTAAACCCTCACTCCTCCACGGAGCCGGAGTTCACGGGCACCAGCGCGCCGCCGCGAATGTAGTAGTCGCTGCCGCGCCAGCGGATGCTGCGCCGCGCAAAACTCGCCACCCAGATCAGGAACGCCGCCGCGTCCCATAGCGGGATGAGCATCATCTTCCGCCAATACGAGCGCTGCTTCAGGCCCCACATGGCGATCGTTGCGGTGATGGCGCAACGCATGGCGAAGTACCCTCCCAGGTAAACGGCCGCGGTGACCGGCGATGGGTGAACCGCTACGGCAGCCAGCGCCCAGGGCAGCCCGTGGGTGAAGATCAAGCCGAAATGGCCCCAGGGCCGCAGGTGGCGCATCACCACAATCCAGCGTAACCGCTTATGAAACAGCTCGCTGACGGATGCGTAGTCGGCCACCGTTTCCACCGGGTACCGGGAAAGCTCCACCTCATAGCCCTGATCGGCGATCAACCGCCCCACCAGCAGATCGTCAGCCGGGCGGTTTTCGATGGCTTCGTACCCGCCGAAGGCCGCCAGCCGCTCCCGAGTAGTGGCAATCGTCGGCCCCAGCGCGAATTTAACGCCGTCCAATTGCCACGCCACCACGATCCCGGCGTAAAAATCGGACATCATGCCGACCGATTGCAGGCGGTCCACGAAGCTCCGTTCTTCAATCGAGAGATAAAAGCAGGTCACGGCGCCGATCTTGGGATCGGCCAGCGGACCCACCACGTTGCGCAAATAGTCCGGCCGCACCCGCACGTCGCTATCGCTGATCACCACGTACTCGTGCTCCGCCTCGCTCACCATCCGCGCCAACTTTGCCACTTTGTCGTTGGTGGCGTCGCGGCCCGAGCCGAATAAAACGCGGATAGGCCGCTCTGGAAATTCCCGCTTCAACCGATCGATCAGCGGGATCGCGGCATCCTCTTCATCGGCCACGCAAAAAAGAATTTCATAGTCCGGATAATCCTGCCGGCAGAAGCTGGCAAAGTTCTCGTAGGCGTCCGGATCCAGGCCGCGGATCGGTTTCAAATTGCTCACTGGCGGAGTGAACCCGTCGGCATTCCGGCGTAGCGGGCGCCGGAAGAACCGCCAGCAGCTAAACAGTGCGATCCCATAGTAGATGAACGGAATAGCCGCCACTCCCAGAAACACCAGGGTTTCAATCTTCATAAGATATGCCGCACCGGCAATCCCTTAATAGACGCTTCTTACCGGTCCAAGGGTACACCCTGTCTGTAGCTCTAATTGACTAGACGGGACGGGGGAATCCGTCTGCTAGAGTGAACGGCAGGATTACTCAGGCTGTGCCTCTTGTGCGGAATCGCTGGCTTTACACATCGTGACTCCCACCCGACCCCGGACGGATCCGTGACGCCGCCGCTACCCTTCTGCACCGTGGACCCGACCAGCAAGGTATCTTCGAATCCGGCGCGGTGTCCCTTGCGGCCACACGCCTGAAGATCGTCGATCTGGAATCCGGCAATCAGCCCATTCTTTCCGAAGACGGCGATACCGTAATCGTCTTCAATGGCGAAATTTACAACCAGGCGGAGTTGCGCCATGAATTGGAACACCGCGGCCGCCGGTTTCGCTCCCATAGCGATACCGAAGTCGTGTTGGCTGCATTTCTCGAATGGGATCTGGATTGTTTCGCCCGCCTGCGCGGCATGTTTGCGATCGCTCTGTGGTCGGAATCGCGCGGCCGCCTGGTTCTGGCCCGGGACCGCATGGGCATTAAGCCGTTGTTTGTGGCGCGACGCGGCCGCGACATCTGCTTCGCATCTGAACTCAAGGCCATTTTCGTGCATCCCGAGGTGGAACGGAACTTGAACCTCGCCGCGCTCGATTGCTACCTTGCCATGAACTACGTGCCGGCCCCGCACACCATGGTTCAAGGCATCGAAAAATTACGTCCGGGCTACTGGCTGGAATGTCTCGGTGGCCGGGAGCGGTCGGAAGCCTTTTGGCGGATGCCGTGCCATGCGGATCCGCATTGGAGTCTCGAATCGGCCAAATGCGCACTCGATTCGCTCCTCAAGCAGTCCATTCGCGAGCACCTGCTTTCCGATGTGCCCCTGGGTATTTGGCTTAGCGGTGGCCTCGATTCCTCATCCCTCCTGCATTATGCCGCCGCCCGATCCAGTTCGCGGCTGAAGACGTTTTCCATTTCCTTCGCCGGCCGGAGTTTCGACGAATCGGCGGACATTCGCCGGACGGCCGCCCGCTACGAAACCGAGCACCAGGAATTTGACGTGAACCCCGATTCCGGGCTGGCCGGCGCCATCGAGCAGTTTGCGTACTACTTCGACGAGCCCAATGCCGATGGAGGCGCGCTGCCGGTGTGGTTCCTTTCCAGGCTGACCCGCCAGAGCGTCACCGTCGCGCTCAGCGGCGAAGGCGCCGACGAGCTGTTCGGAGGCTACCTCACCTATCGCGCCGATCGGCTTGCCCGCCGTGCGCGCCGGCTGCCGGTCTGGGTTTTGCGGGCGGCCCGTGCAGCGGCGCGGCACTGGCCCGTGTCCGACGAGAAGATCGGACTGGAGTATATGCTCAAACGGTTTCTCGACGGCTGCCTGATGCCTGCCGGCAGGGCGCACGTGTACTGGAACGGCGCCTTCTCCGACCGTGAAAAGGCTTCCCTGGCGAGCCTGCCGTTGCCCGGTGCGCTCCACGAGATGTTGCGGGACCTATCGCCCGAAGGCGACGAAGTGGATGCCTACCTCCGATTCGACCAGCGCTGGTATCTTCCCGACGACATCCTGGCCAAGGTGGACCGCATGAGTATGGCGCACTCCGTTGAGGTCCGCCCTCCCTTCCTGGACCACCGCATCGTGGAATTCGCCGCTTCCTTACCGGACCATCTGAAGGTTCGCGGCAAGGCGCAGAAGATCGTATTGCGCGAGCTAATGAAGCGAAAACTGCCGGCATCCACTTTGCGGCGCAAAAAGGTGGGGTTCGATTTCCCGGCCCACGAATGGCTGCGCGGCCCCTTGCGGAGTTTGCTGCTGGACACGCTATCGCCGGGCAATGCCCCAACCGGACTGTTCCAGCGGGATGTCCTGGAAGGCTGCGTCCGGCGGCACCTCAACCGCACCGCCAATCTCGGTTATCATCTTTGGGGGTTGATGCTCCTGTTCTTGTGGATGAAACGATGGGGAATTCAGACGACACAAACGTTCGAACCGGACCGCCAGGCGCCGGCAAGCATTTTTACATCGCCGTAGTCCTCATTGCCGCCGCGATTTATCTGGGCTGCGTGTTTTCGCCTCCTTCTCTGATGGACGATGTGGATGCCGTGCAGGCCCAGATCGCCCGCAACATGCTGATCTCGAGCGATTGGGTGACGGCGCGCATCGATGGGATTGTCTACCTCGAAAAATCACCGCTCATCTATTGGCTGATCGCCCTGTTTTACAAATGGTTCGGAGTCTTCGACTGGGTCGCCCGGATTCCCGTGGCGCTTTCCTCGGTGGCGCTCGCCTGGCTCACAACGGCCTTCGGCATGTGGGCCTTCGGCAAACGCGCCGGCTTTTTCGCGGGACTGTGCATCTCCACCTGCATTGGACTGTTCCTGTTTACGCGGATTCTCATCCCCGACGTAATGCTGACCGTGGCCATTACGCTCGCCATGTGGGCCTTCCTGCGGGTTTTGGACGAACAGGAACCGCATCCGCGCTTCTGGGCGTTCGCATTGGCGGCCAGTTTCGGAGTCGGCCTCTTGCTGAAGAGCGCGGTCGCGGTGCTGTTCCCCGCGACCGCCGCAGTCATCTATCTTCTGCTCACGCGCCAGTTGTTTTCGGGGAAAGTGTGGAAGCGCCTGCACCCCTGGAGCGGCCTATGCATCATCCTGCTGATCGCCGCGCCGTGGCATGTGCTGGCAACCTTGCGCAACCCTCCGTACTTCGACCTCACCATGCGCAGCGTGGCCGGCGAGTATCATGGCTTCCTGTGGTTCTACTTCATCAATGAGCAGGTGCTGCGGTTCCTCAACCTCCGCTATCCGCGAGACTATAACACGGTCCCGCGGGTCTACTTCTGGCTTTTCCATCTGCTCTGGCTGTTTCCGTGGAGCGTCTATTTCCCTGCCGTCGCGCGGCTGTCTTTCAAACCGCTCGACCGCGCCGGCCGCACCCGTTTGCTGGCGCTCTGCTGGACCGGCTTCCTGCTGGTCTTCTTCACCTTTTCCACTACTCAAGAGTATTATTCCATGCCGTGCTACCCCGCCCTGGCCTTGCTGCTCGGCTCGGCCATGGCGGCGGGAGGTGCTTGGATACGGAGCGGAACGCGCGTCCTCGCGGCAATTACCGCCTGCGCCGCCATTGCGGCTGTACTGATTCTGCTGGCGGTGCGCAACGTTCCCACACCCGGCGACATTTCGGTCGCCCTTTCGCACAATCCCAGCGCCTATACCCTCTCGCTCGGCCACATGGAAGACTTGACCCTCGCTTCCTTTGCCTACCTGCGGCTTCCTCTCGCCATCGCCGCCCTGGCCTTCCTCATCGGCGCTCTCGGCAGCTTTTGTGCCGTCGGGCAGCGAGCGTTTTTGGCGGCTGCCCTGATGATGGTGCTGTTTTTCCATGCGGCCCGCCTGGCCATGGTGGTCTTCGATCCCTATCTTTCGTCTCGCCCACTGGCCGAAGCGCTGCTGCGATCGCCTAAAGGGGATCTGGTGGTGGACCACCACTACTACACCTTTTCCTCTATCTTCTTCTATACCAACCGTACCGCGCGGCTGCTCAACGGCCGGTTCAACAACCTGGTATACGGATCGTATGCACCGGGCGCGCCCGATGTCTTTCTCACCGATGCACAGTGGAAAGACCTGTGGCTTGGCTCGCGGCGGTTTTACATAGTCGCCGACAATGCGGAACGCCCGCGGTTTGAAAGCCTGGTTGGGAAGAGCGCGCTCTTCCTGGTGGCGCAAAGCGGCGGAAAAATGCTGCTCACCAATCGGGCGCTGAGCGAGTAGCGAACATTGTGGCGCACGCACTCATGCGCGGTTGCCGGCCAGGGAGCGGCTTTCGCTCGTCGCGCGGCGTATGAGATCGCTGGACTATCGAATCACTTCGCGATATTCGCGGGAATCCACCGGCACTTCGAGCAGAAACGGAATCCGCCGGCTCAAAGCCTGTTCCGCGCACGTACGGACATCCTCCAGGCTGGACGCACGGCGCGCCGCGATTCCGAACGCCTCGGCCACGGCGGGGAAATCGGGAGGAGTGAAGTCGACTCCATACGGCGGAAAGCCGCGGCGCTCGCCGCTCAGGCGGATCAGACTCAGGCTCCGGTCGCGGAACACCACCATCAGAATAGGCAGGCCCAGTTCGCGGATCAGCGCCAGGTCATGCAACATCATCAGCATGCCCCCGTCGCCCACCATCGCGATTACGGACTTCCCGGGATGGACCAATTGCGCCGCGATGGCCGCCGGAATTCCGAATCCCATTCCCGACAGCCCGTTCGACATCAGAAACGTGCCCGGTTCGAAGCTCCGCCAGAACTGTCCTACGGCGAGTTTGTGGGAACCCACGTCGCAGGCGGCGATGCCGTTACGCGGAAAGACAGCGCGCAGTTCCTCGATCAGCCGCAACGGCGAAAGTCCCGTCTCCGGCGGAGCCAACTCGGGACGAAGTACGCGGCGGCGCGTCTCCAGCAGTTCCCGCGGCCACGGCTTTGGCTGCAAAATCGCGCCCGCTAACGCCGCCACCAGGGTCGGAATGTCGCCGGAAACCTCTTGGGGTCGATACGCTCCTTCCGCCATGGAGACGCTATCGAGGGCAATTACGTCCAGAGCCGCAAACCAGCTCTTGTCGCACTCCACCGGATCGAAGCCGATGGCGACCACCAGATCCGCGGTCTGAAGAGTTTCCACCATCTCGCGGTCCATCGCCATTCCGGAAGCGACCCCGGCGAACAGCCAATGGTCCTCCGGAACGATCCCCTTCGCCTTGGGTGTCACCACGAACGGCGACTGCAGGCGATCGATCAAGGTCCCAATTGCCGGAGCCGCGTCCGCACCCGCTCCCAGGCCGATCAGCACCAAAGGACGCGCCGCCGCGTTCACCCGATCCGCTAGCGATTGAATCGAAGGGGCCGCGTCCACAGTCGCGGAAATCGCCGATTCTTTCCGTCTCACGCACTCCCCAACCGCGACATCGCTAGCCAGCGCCAGGTGAACCGGACCGGGACGTGGCGTCGCCGCCAGATCGAAGCTCCGGTTCACTACGGTCTCGGTATCGCGCTCGCCGATGGTTATCGAAGCTTTGGTTATCGGCGCGAACAGCCGTTCGAGCGGTAGCCGCTGATGGGTCATGGTTTCGATAGCCGATTTCGGGATCTGCGCCGTCACCACCAGCATGGGTGCGCGGTCCAGCCACGCATTGGCGACCGCTGTCATCAGGTTGGATGCCCCGGGGCCCAGTGTACTGGCGCAGATGCCGGGCGTCCCGGAAAGCTGTCCAACCACTTGCGCCATCCAGCCCGCGCTGGCTTCATGGCCCGTAAGTACAAATCGCAGCCCCGCCCGGCGGCAGGCGTCGACAAACGCCAGAATCTCTCCTCCCGGCAGGCCGAAAACATATTCGGCTCCGCGGGCGGCCATAGTCTGAGCCATTACCTCGGCGTGCGTGTTCATCGCCATGGCTTCAGCCCCGCATCAAGCGGTAAACCGTGATCTCCGGCGGCGCACCGATGCGAATCGGAACTCCGATGGTTCCAATCCCCCGGTTGACGTAGAGTTGCCCGCCCGGCTTGCGGAACCACCCGGCAACATAGGGCGTGGCCAGGCGCGACGGAGCCAGTTCTGGACTGATGAATTCCAGCGCCACCTGGCCGCCGTGCGTGTGACCCGCCATGCTGAGATCGATGCCCAATTCCGCGGCTCGGTCGAACGTGTCCGGGTTGTGGCTCAGCAGAATGTTGGCCCGGTCCGGCACGATGAGGCCTTCGATATTCCGCAGAAGGTGTGGGACCGGGTTGGATGGGCCGAATCGGCGATGGCTCTGAAAATCCACGCCGATCAACTGAAACCAGTCGCCGTGAGCTGTGATCGGTACCGCGGCGCCGCGCAGAATCCGCACGCCTGTCTGACGGAACAGCTCGGTAATCGAATCCTCCACACCCGCCCACGCGTCGTGATTTCCCAGGCATCCGAATACCCCGAACGGCGCTCGCAGGCCGGAGAGCGCCTCCACCACCGCCTGCTGCGTTCCGGGGTCGAAAGTGACGAAGTCGCCGGTCAGCACCATCATGTCGGGCTTCAGCGCGTTCGCGATCCCGACGTACTTGCGGATCTCTTCGTCGGGCATGAAGGGGCCGATGTGGATGTCGGAAAGCTGGCAGATGCGGAATCCGTCGAACGCCTTCGGAAGCCGCGCCAGGCGCACGGGCTGCTCGGTGGTCTCCAGATTCAGCCGTCCATACAGCAGCCCGTACGCACCGGCGACGAAAGGAGCGCCCGCCGCCACATTCGCCGTCCGTTCCAGGAAGCGGCGGCGCCCGGGCGATTCGATGCTTTCGCCGGCCGAAGGCGCGCGCAGCTTTGCCCCAATCCGGCCCAGGCCGTTGACAACGCCTCGCAGAATCGCGAATAGCAGCACAATCAGCGCCGACAGCAGCGAACTCACCACCCAACAGAGGAACGGCGCAGTCAGCAGTGCCGCGCGCCAAGTCAGGTGTACCGGCTCGGGACGCCTCCCGAAGAAGGGATAATTGTACGCGAACACCGCCGCGTAGGCCGCCAGAACCACGGCACAAACTGCCAGCCGCCGGCCTCGCGCTGGAATCAGGCGGGTGGCCACCGAATAACCGCGCCAGCCCCAATATAACTGGCTAATGCCAAAAACAAGAAGAACGATGCTGAAGATCGACATGCCCTATTTCGGCGTCGGCCCCCGCACTACCTGGACAAACCCATCCGGATGGATCCACTTCTCGAACGCCGCGCGGATCTCGCCCGCGGTGAGGTCGTAGTATTTTTGGGCGGCGCGGATCGGTTCATCGAGCGGAAGCCCCATCAGCGCGCGCGAGACGAATCCTCCCGCCACGGCGTCTTCGCTCGATTCGCTCAACGTAATCTGCCGCAGCAGCAGAGCCTTGGCCTGCTGCAGTTCCGTGGGAGTCACCTCCGTAGTGCGCATGGCGGCCAGATCCTGCTCCACCAGCACCCGAGCCTTCGAAACATTCTCCGGGTCGCAGCCGTACGTTACCGAGTATGCCGCCCGCGTCTCGCTCGCATTCAATGAATTGTCGACGTTGTAGACGTATCCGGCTTTCTGCCGCAGATCGCGATACAACCGCGTCGCGTAGAATCCGCCGCCCAGCACGTGATCGCCCAGTTGCAGCGCATAGTAGTCCGGGTGAAATCGATTGATGGCGAGTTGCTCCGCCAGCGTCACCGAATCCTGCACCTGGCTCGTATCGGGCACGTTCACAGCGGCTGGCGCATTCGCCGGCACCGCCGGAACCGTGACATTCGGCTTCGCTCCCGAACTCTTCCACGCGCCGAACCACTTCTCGATCACCGGCCGCGCTTCCTCCATCGTGATATCGCCGATCACCGCGATCGTCGTCATATCCGGCCGGAACACTTTGCCGTAGTAGTCCTTTACGTCCGGCAGCGTCAATGCCGATACGGTCTTCGGCGTCGGCTCCCTCAGCAGCGGGTCGCCCTTCGGAAGCAAGGCCGTCTCCAGCGCGCGGCTGGTGCGGTATCCCGGACTGGCCAGTTCACCTTCCACCAGGTCGGCGGTCTGTCCGCGGACCACCTGGAAGGCCTCCGCCGGCAGCGCGGGGTGCAATTCGTTGTCCGCCAGCAACTCCACACCCTTCGCGAAGTACTGCTTCAAGACCTTGAGACTGAAATCCGTTCCGCCCGATTCCGACGCCGCGATATCGTCCAGCGCTTCCTGAAACGCCAGCCGGTCGCGCGTCTCGGTCCCATACGAGAACAATTCGTCCAGTACGCTCCCGGCGCCTTCCTTGCCTGCCGGTACCTGCAACGCCGATTCATGTTTGATCGCTCCGATCACTGTGACCGTCTGACTGGCTTTCTCCGTCCGGACGATCAGCCGGAGTCCGTTCGCCAGGGTCACATCGGTGGGCTTCGGCGGCGCCAACGGCACTTTCAACGATTTTACGGAAGCATCCGCCCAATCGGGCAACGTGACCGGCTTGGTGGGCGCGGCCGTCGTGGTCTCCGATCCCCCGAAGCCTTTCGCCGCCACCGCTTCACCCGAGGCCGATGGTTTTAGCGTCGCCACAATCGCCTGATCCACCACGAAATACCGTTTGGCCACGCGGTTCACGTCCGCCAGCGTGACTTTCTTCATGGCCTCCACGATGTCGTTTGGGGAATTGCGCCCCTCCGCCGCCAGCGCCTCCGACCAGGTGGACGCCAGATCGGGAATCGAGTTCTGTTCGAACTCGGCCCCAGCGATCTCGCCCTTCCGTGCGGCTTCCACCAGCGCCTCGGGCACGCCCTTTTCCGCATACCCGGAAAGAATCTTCTTCATCTCGGCGATGATGGGGGCCGGGTCGGCAGCGGCCGGGATCGCGGCGGCCGCGAATCCCACGCTGGCGACGTCATACGTTTCGGCGATACCGAATTCCGCGCCCAGCGCCTTGCCCGCCGGCACCAGCCCGTACAGCTCCGCGCGCTGGCTGGAGACCACGTCCGCCAAAATGTGCATCGCCGCGAAATCCGGGCTGGACGTTCCCGGCATCCGGAACGCGAGGAACACCAACTCGTAGGGCAGGTTGCTGTCCAGTGTGAAGGTCTCGGCCTTGATCGGCGGCAGCTTGACTTCCGGACGCGGCGGAATCTGCTTTCGCTTGATCGATCCATACAACTGCTTCACCTTGGCCAGAGTCGCCGCCGCATCCACATCGCCCGTGATCACCAGGATGGCGTTGTTGGGCGCATACCAATCGGAGTAGAACTTCTTGAGCATAGCCCCCGTAGTCTTATCGAACGAATCCCGGGTGCCCAGCGCATCGTGCGCGTACGGTGTTCCGGAAAAGAGATCCTCATTGAGGCGGGTGACGAATTTGTAGGTAGGATTCGACAGATCGCGCGACACCTCCTGTTCGATGGCGCCGCGTTCCTTGGCCCATTCCTCCTCGGAATCCTGCGCATCCTGCATGCAGGCCGCATCCACCCGCAGAGCGACTTCCAGATCCTGCGCCGGCACAGTAATGAAATACTGCGTGACGTTCTGTTGCGTATCGGCATTCGAGCTGCCGCCCAGTTGCGCGTAGATGGCGGCGATCTGGTCCCCGGTCACCCCCGCGCACCCGCGAAACGCCATGTGCTCCTGCGCATGCGCTGTCCCCGGAAACCCCGCCGGCGTTTCATTCCCGCCCACCAGATAGTTCTCCTCGACGGTGGCCACCGGCGCCAACGGATCGTGGACGATGACGACGCGCAGGCCGTTTTCCAAGGTGGCTCGCACCACGGATTGAGCGGCATCTCTTTGGGGCGAGGCCAGTCCGGCCACGAAGACAGCAGTCACGATCAATAGAATTGGGCGACGCAAGGCTTCCTCCAGCTACCTTTTACTTGAACACGGGCGGAGTGGGAGATGCAAGGCCAGGGGGGTGGAGTGAAGAGCGCCTTGATCAATTGGGGCGATTGGGATCGTTGCCGGGATAAGGATGGCCCAGCTTCGCAAGGACCTCGGTTGCATTGGCCATGGTCTTCAGAGCGATTCGAGCGCACCGCCGACGCTTGTCCAGGGTGGGCGCCCAGTCTGGACACGTCTCGAACTCGCCAAGGGAGCCTATGGTAACTTCCGGATGGCGCGTGACCCGCCTCGGAACTTCCGGAACCGGAGATCTGGACACTCGACAGTTTACATCTACGCTTAGGCATGCGCCAGAAAACCCTGGTCTCCGCTTTGATACACAATCCCGATCCGGTGCTCCTCGACGAGCCGTTCTCGGGGCTGGATGTGGGCTCTTCTCTCGTAATCCGGAGCCTGATCCAGGAACTAGCGGTCCGCGGCAAGGTGGCGGTGTTCAGCTCGCACGAGCTCGAAACAGTGGAGCGCGTGACAGCCTCGTCCAACGCGGGGTGTCATTTGAAGTAACTCCAACGTGGACTGGGGCCAGGGTTATAATTCTACTGCATGACGCGGCTCTACCTTGTCATCGGTGCGACGCTGAGCTTTGGGCCAACGGCGACATTTGGGCAAACCGCGAGTCCTTGGCCGGAAGCCGACCGAATTTTCCACTTAGATTCGCGATGGTTGGGCTCGGATGGTGGATTCTCGATCGATCTCGGCAATGGCCGCGTTTTGTGGTCATTCGGCGATACTCTCGTGGTGAAAAAAGCGGGAGACACACGCAAGATGGCGGCTTTCGTGCACAACACCGTGGCGATCGAGACGGGTTACGATCCGTCCACAGCGCAGATGAAATATTATTGGCGCGGCTGGGGATCGCATATGGAGATTTTTCCGTCCGACGGCAAGGTCTGGATGTGGCCGTCGCACGGAATTCGAGTCGACAATCGATTGGTGGTGTTTTGCAGCAGGATACAAAATAATCCGAAAAAAGAATCTTTCGGATTTGAGGGGGCAGGATCACAAGCGTTTGTGATCGAGAATCCGGATGCGGAGCCGACGGACTGGAAGATGAAACCCGTGATTAAGGACGACAGCAAAGTGATGGTCGGCTCGGCGGTAATTCAGCAGGGCAACTATATCTACGTCTATTGTGAAAGCGAAGGCGTGCCGCTCCACGATATTTTCCTGGCCCGGTGGAAGGCGGTTGATTTTGCGGCGGCCAAGTTCGATGGCATGGAGTGGTGGAATGGCGGGGGCTGGTCCGCAAGGGAGAATCGCAAACCGGTCATGCACGAAGTCTCGAGCGAATTGAGTGTGCAGGCAAACTCGCGCGGAGGATTCGTCGAAGTGAACAGCCAGGGGTGGGGAGCATCGGATATCGTGATGCGGACGGCGCCGAAGTTGGAGGGTCCGTGGAGCGATGCGAAAAAGATTTACCATCCGCCGGAAGGCGATCGTCCGCGCGTGCTAACGTACGCGGGCAAAGCCCATCCCGAGTTGAGGGGAGCGGATTTGATCATCACTTATGGGATCAATGGATCGGATGAAGCGGACGTGAACGGACTCATGAGCCTGTATTTCCCGAGATTCGCTCGAATGAATTGGCCGAATCGATGAGGCGATCTACCACACCGAATTCTTAGGCCCCGCACCAACGATGAAATTCGCGGTGCGCTGGATATTGACAGGTCGCGTTGGTTGACAGGGTCGTTCACGCCGGCGTACCCGGAAATCTACATACAACCGCGAATAAGCCTTAGCCCCTGCCGGGCGATACTAGGACGGCCTTGATCGGGAGAGAAAGTTGGAAAGCCCCGTTCCCGGGGACACTGTCAAGTCGGGCCAATCAGGAAGAAACGTCTGAAATGCCCGTAATGAAATCAATCGGATAGCGTAGAGTCGAGCAGCTTCGGACTGGCTCCCCATACAGACGAAGGCCATACTCGTCCATCTGACGGAGGAGGTGCTCGGCGCCTGCTGAAAATAGCGTTTCCACGCCACGATCATACCGCCCCCTTTACCTCAGCGGAAACGAACATGGCGGTCGCCCTATTGGCCGTCTCCCGCCAACTTCGTGAGGCACTTCGTAGGGCAGGGATTGACGTCGATACCTGATGTTGGTAAATTACCAATATAATGAAATGCTTGACTCCTCAGGAGTCTGCCGATCTCTTGCACCACTGCGTTCGCGATGGTGAGATCGTCTGGGGCAAACATTTTAAGGAGGAACTCTCGAAAGAGGTGCTCTCCTTTCCCGATGCGTGGTGGGTCCTTCGTCGCGGACGAGTCTTCGATCCGCCGGAGCAGGACATCAAAACAGGTGAATGGAAGTATCGGGTGGAAGGCCACGAGCCTGGCGGGAAATGGTTAGTGATCGTCTTCACCTTCAAGACGCTCGAAAGGGCATTCTTGATCACAGTATTTTCAGTCGAGGCCAGAGGGAGGTAAATCAAGTGAAGCCGGTTGAATGCAATGCCTGTGGAGCGAAGGCCGTGGTGGTGCGCGGCAGCTACAAATTCAAGGAATGCGGGCTCCGGAACGTCAAACTGCAGGGCGTCGAGATCGTGCGTTGCCCGGAATGCGGGGACGAGCAGGTGATCGTGCCTCGCTTGGACGACCTGATGCGGACCCTTGCCTTCGCGGTAATCAGTCAGCCCTATCGACTGCAGGGTGAAGACGTCCGCTTCTTACGCAAATACCTGAGGATGACCCAGGTGGAATTTGCGTCCTATCTGGACGTCGATAAAACCAATCTCTCGAAGTGGGAAAACAATGAAGTCAAAATTGGAGAACAGAGCGACCGGCTGATTCGGAGCATCGCCCTGGCCCTTGGCGACGGCTTGACGGATCGAATCGCGGAGGTCGTTCGCTTGTTTCCGAACATCCACAAATCGAAACGCCGCCCGACACTGGAGTACGATACCCAAGAGAACTCTGTCAGTTACGCGTAGAGTTATTGCCCGTCCCCCGCCGCCGCCGCGATCGGCTTCACGCCCTCCGGCAGAATCGGACGCGCCCGCTCCACTCGCCACTGCACTCCGCCCGCCGCATCCCGCTCCGTGCGCGTCACCCGCAGATCGCCCTTCGCCAGATAATTCAGATGGACGTAGTCGAATGCCAGCCCCGCCGACGCCATCAGCTTCATGTAGTCGCCGTGCGCTGTCTCATCGGGCGCTTCCGTGTACGCCGCGTCCCACGTGATGTCCGACGATAACCCGGCCACGCCACCCGACCCCGGTGTCGCCGCGCCGGCAGCATCTCCGCCACCGGCCCCACCGGCCGCCCCGCCGCGTCCGCCGCCGCCCGATCCCTTGAGCGACATGTAAATCCGGATGCCATCCACCACCGGCTGCAGCATATCCTTCGGCTGCCACCGCTGTCCGAATCGTTCGTAACGGGCGTTCATCCGATCTTCAAGCGGCAGCAGTCCCGGCACCGCGCGCTCCGCCTTCACGATCTGGTCCTGTATCGCGAACGCCACCGTCTTACTATAAGGATGCGTGTCGTCGCGCACATACCCCATGCTGGTGAACCAGCCGCGCGGAATCCACCACGCCCGCCCTGAGTTCGCGCCCTGCCGGCTCTGCACCCATCCGGTGTATTCCGAAAACGGCTGCACCCACTCGTGCGACGGATACCCGTGCGGATTGAGGAACGCGTCCGGCAGCCACGCGTCCGTCAACTGCTTGCGCGTGCGCGATTCCGGATACATCGGGTCCGCGGCTGTACCCTCGTTCGAAACATCCGCGCTGAGCGCCCCGTGATATCCGGGATGCAGCAGATTATCGGGCGTGATCTGGTATAGGTCCACCGAAAGCTGCGCCCCATCCGGATTGGTAATCGGGTGCAGCACCACGTTGACCTTCTTGAGCGCCTCGCGTTTGTCCGGCTCCGTTACCAACTCCTCGGCCAGTTTGTCGATGTGGCTGGTGCTCGAGACCTCATTGGCGTGCTGCCGGCCCGAATACACGATCACCGCCTTCGTCGTGCTCTCCTTCGCCCACGACCGCAGCAGCGCCGGCGTTGGCAGCGTCAGGTCCGCGGCCCACAGGTTCTGGCCCAGGTAACTGCGCCCCATCCAATACACCGACACGCCCGGATGCTGCGCCAACCGCGCCAGAATCGCCGTGTTTTCGGCCGGCGAAATCGGATTGTCCCATTGCACCACGGGATTCGTCCCGATCGCCTGGAAGTCCTGGATCATCGGCCGCGGCGTGGCCGGCGGCAATACCCGGAAGCTCGCGAAGACACGCGGCGCCGGGCCGTCCAGCTTGGCCCCGAGTTCGATCGGCAGATCGAACTCAACCGCCATTTCCCGCAGATGGGGATACGCCAGCTCATCGCGATAAATCCCCGCGGCGTGCATTTCCTCCAGCCAGTGCAGCATCCCGCGCGCCCGTTCCACCGGGAACAGCGTGCGGTCCACCTGGTCCCGGCTCTCCACCTTCAACCACTCGTCGTATTGGTCGTCCAGGAAATCGGCGGGCAGAATCCACGTCAGCCGCTCGACCCCTGCCTCGCCCGCTTTCACCCGCGCCTGGATCAGCCGCGGCTGGAATTCTCCGGTCATCGGCGGCAGGTTTCGCTCCTCGCTATGCCGCTCGCCTTTCGCGTCGGTCCAGGAAAGCCGCACCAGCGGATTGAACGCCGCCTTCCCGTGAAATTCAATGTGGACGCGCCCGTCCTTGCCGTCCTCCGATGGATGCACAATCGGAATGATGCGGCCCGTGTACGCGATGGGCCTGCCGGTCTCCAGGTCGCCCATCATGCTGATGAAGTTGCCCGTGGAATAGAAGGTGTCTTCCTGCAGCGCTTCAAGCGACGAGATGCGCTCCTTGTCCAGGTCCAGGCTGTAATCCGGCTCGCTCATGTGGATGTCGAGTGTGAGCGAATCGAAGGGCGGCAAATACTCGGCGCGGATCTCGCCCTGCGCCTGCGACATGATGAATTCGAAAATGCGCGGCAGCGTCTTGTTCTGGTAGTGGTCCCAGAACTCCTCGATATCGGTCTTCACGCGCTCGTTGAGCAGCGGCTTCGACGCCGCGGTCAGCCGCAGCCAGCCGGTTTCTACCTGGACCTCTTCATACCGTGGCACAACGCCGTTGTACGGTTGCATCACCGTAGCCACCTTGAATTCGCGCGTCAGAATCTCCTTGTCCGCGGCGTCCAGCGCATGCACCCGGTATGTGCTGCCATTGGCCGGCGGATCCATCTGGTTGAGCGAGATCTTCGCCAGCGGCAGATTCAGTTTGCGCGCCAGCATTTCATCCACCGGATACAGTTCCTGCACCCAGCGAGCCTCCGTGTGCATGGACCGCATGTTGGTCGGGTCCACATCCTTGGCGAAATCGATCCGAATGCTGTCCACCAGCTTCCCCGCCAACTCCGGCGCCACTTCATCCATCAGCCAGCTATAGCCCTGCTTGTAGGCGCACAGCACTGTCACGCTGAGCTTATGCGGATCGGCGCCGGCCTTGGTGAGGATGTCGCGAAATTCCGCCTCCAGCTTGCGACGCTGTTCCTCGCCTTCGCTCAGCCGCGCCACCAGTTCCACGTCCTGACCCGCTGCGATCTTGGCCGCCGCGCGCCGCACCGCTTCCACCGCGCGCCTGCCCTCCCACGGAATCACGATATCTTCAACGAACGTGGGCGCGGCTTGATGAAACGTGTAGCCCGGAGCCGCATAGTGCAGATTCGGATTGGCCGCGCAGCAGGCCGTACCAGCGTGCAGGCTCGCCGACTTCACTTCCGCGGTGGTGTGCCACTGCTCCCGGATCCGGTTGCGGACGAATTCGCCAAGCTTCGGGTCGGCGAGATCGGTATACACCTCCGCCTTCACGTCCTTCGCGCCCGCGTTCTCTCCCGCCGCCGTCATCCAACGATCCAGATGATACAGCGCCGCCGCGGCCTGTCCCGAGCTGGACCGCACCGAGAAAAACCGATGCAGATCGTAGCGGATCTCTTCCACCGAAAGATATGCTTTTCCCTGTTCCCACAAGTTGGGGAAACGGTCGGCCAGCACTCCGATCGCCGCCGCCTGCCCGCTCTCGTCGCCCCGTGCGATCACCGCGGCTCTCCGTCCGAAGGCGCTGTCCACCACGCGCAATTCGCCTTCGCCCGCCGCCAGGGGAGTCTCCGCCTGCTCCGACGCCGTATCTTCCGCGCGCATCTTCCGTTCCGCTTCCTGCGCAACGGCCGCATTCCCCGCGATCACCGCCTGCGTCCTCACATCGCGCACCGTCGCCGCATCCGCCGGCGACGCAATCGGCAGCGTGATTCCGGTTGTCTCCAGGCCCATGCGCGCCGCCAGGTTAGCCATGGCGACCCCTTCTGGTCCCGCGGGTACATAAAGATGGGCGTTGCTGCTGGCCGCGACCGGGATGCGTCCCGCGCTGCCGAAGAGCCCTCGACTGGTATAGAGCGTAGCCAGATCGAGCCGCGTTGGTCCGGCCGCCGCCGCTCCAGCCGCTGCATCGCCACCAGCAGCCCCAGCCGCGCCGCTTGCGGGAACCGCCGGAATCGCTGCTTCCGTCTTCGCACTCTCCGCCGATTCGCCGCCCACCACCGCCAGACCATGCACCGCCGCGAGATGCGTCGACGCCAGCGCCTTATTGAGCGCCTCCGTCGTGATGCCGCTCCCGCTCAGGAACGCGCGATGTATGCCGGCCTTCCCGTGCAGATACGTCACGCCCGCCAGCTCCACCTTCGCCTCGGGAACAGCTTCCCGCACCGCGTCGGCGATAGCGCCTAGTTTCTCGCCTCCCGCACGCCACTGATACGGCGCTCGCGCAGCGTACGCGTCCGCCGCCGCCATCAGCCCCCCGTCGTTGTTGCCGATCACGGCGAGGTTTCCGCCGATCGCGAACACTCCGCCTTCATCCGCCGCCAATTCGAACGGCGCCAGTTCGCCTGCCACGCTTGCCGGCACGGCGTCCCGTCCCACCCAGATCCGCGGACCGGACCCGGGATCTTCCGCCGCCGTCACCACCACGGGCGGCGTCAGCCCGGTAGTGGCGTATCCCGCGCGCGCCGCCAGATTGGCTGCCGCCGCATTCTCGGCCGCCGAAGGATGCGCCGGAACCACGATCTTTCCGCTCAGGAAATCGGCGATGCCGTCCCCATTGGTATCGTGCAACAGCCATCCGGTGGCGAATGCGTCGGCCACCCGATCCACTTGACCCGGCGCGGCCGGTTGCGGTGTTTGAAAAGCGGAAGCGCCGGCCACGGCCAGCACCAGTACCAGGCGGAATCCTCGCGGCATAATGGCCTCCCTCGGATTGCCCATTTTACACGCTATCCTAAGAACCAAAGGGAGGGAACCCACGACCCTCAATTCGCAGTCCCCGCTGTCCCGCCGCGGCATCCTCCGCCTCGCCGCTCTCGGCTCGCTCACCCGGCCCGCCTGGTGCCTCGATTCCTATGCTCTCCCGGCCGGCGGCGGCTCCATCGAAGTCTCCTTCCAGCCCGGCGATTTCGACGCCAGCCCCGACGCCCTTCGCAAATGGATCGCCGATGCGGCCCAGGCCGCCACCACGTACTTCGGCCGCCTTCCCGTCCCGCGAACCTTGCTCGCGGTCCGCCCGGTACCCGGCAGGGCCGGAGTGTTATCGGGCGTCACCTATCCCGATACGCCCCCGCACACCCGCATCTCGGTCGGCCAGCACGCCACCGCCGCGGAACTCGACGACGATTGGACCCTCACCCACGAGTTCAGCCATCTCGCCTTCCCTAACGTGCCCCAGCAGCACCACTGGATGGAGGAAGGCATGGCCACCTATGTCGAACCCATCGCCCGCGTGCAGGCCGGCAATCTGAAGCCCGAACGGATCTGGGCCGACATGGTGCGCGACATGCCCAAAGGCCTTCCCGCCCCCGACAGCCACGGCCTCGACCAGACCCGTTCCTGGGCCAACACCTACTGGGGCGGCGCGGTGTTCTGCCTCCTCGCCGATGTCCAATATCGCGAGCGTACGCACAACCAGCGCGGGCTCCAGCATGCTCTACGCGGCATTCTGCAAGCCGGCGGCAGCATACAGGAAGATTGGCCCATCACACGCGCATTCGACGTCGCCGACCATGCCGTGGGCGTCCCCGTCCTCAGCGAACTCTACGCCCGCATGAAGGACACCGCCGTCCCCACCGACCTGCCGGATCTCTGGCGCCGCCTCGGCGTCTCAGCCGAAGGACGACACGTGACCTTCCACAATGACGCCGAGTTGGCCGCTGTCCGCCAAGCCATCACCGCCAAACCGGCATGATCGATTGTGCGTGGCAGCACCCTCGTAGGCAACCGGCCGCGACGACCCCGTCTGCCGTGTGTTTGATCTCCTATTGAGGCTTATTATGAATACCTTTTGCCGATCCGTTGCAGCAACGTTGCTCGTCTCCGCGGCCCAGCTCGCCGCACAGGTGACTACCCCCATCACTCCCACGCCGACTCCCATCTCGATAGTTCCCCAGATTCTCAGTACCGCCATCCTCGGATTCGCCAGCTCCCAGACTGCCGAGTTGAACGTGGTGAATCTCGTCCCCGCGGCCACCACCACGCTGCCGGGTTGCGAAGTGCAGTTGGCTTTTTACGATGCGCAGAATCGTCTCTTGAAGCAGGGAGCGGCTACGAACGTCGGACCCTTCGCTTCCACCTCGCTCAGCCTGGGCCGCGGCGATCTGCCATCCAGCAGCGCAAGCGCGCTTCGGGTCTCCATCCGCGGCCAGGTCTCCACCGTCCTCACGCCCACCACGACGGGAACCTCTTCCACCACGGCGGCCGGGCTCAACACTTGCTCGCTGGTCGTCTCACTTGAGCTCTACGACAACGTCACCGGCGTGACTCAGCTCTTCACCACCGACACCCGATCTGTCTACTCCGGCCCCGTCCCGGTGTTCGCCCTTCCGGCGGCGCGCTAGCGTTCGGCCTCACTCCGCGGCGTCCCGGCGCCGGCCTGGATCGGCCACTCACCCTCGCGGTACACGAATACCTTGGTCGATCGTCCCGGTTTCCTCGGGTATCGGCTTCTCGAGCGGTTCGTCCATTCCTATAGACCGTGGATAGGAAATGCCCCGCCGATAGGACAGCCGATAGGAAATGCCCTTGACCCCGCCGCGCGTTTGTCGCACACTCGGATTTGACCCTCCGGCCCCTCGCGTTGATCTTCCTCGCTGCCGCCGCCGCTGCCCAGCCAGCCGTATCGCGCATCAAATCGACCCTCTTCGTTCCCGACCCGCTGCCGCCTCTCGCAACCGAAACCTACGGCCAGTTCCCGGCCGCTCCCGGAGTCGTCGGTGAGCGCGTGAGCTACGCCACCGGCTACGGCCTGCGCGTCCCCGCCATCGTCTACCGCCCCGCCCATCCGGGCGCCGCGAAGGCCCCCGGCATCGTCGTAGTCAACGGCCACGGCGGCGACAAATACAGTTGGTACGCCCTCTATACCGGCATTCTCTACGCCCAGGCCGGCGCCACGGTCCTCACCTACGACCCCATCGGCGAAGGCGAGCGCAACGTCGATCGCAAGGATGGCTCGCGCCAGCACGACCGCAACGTCGATCCTCCCGAGATGGCCCGCCGCATGAGCGGCCTCATGATCACCGACGTCATGCAGGCCGTCTCCTACCTCGCCCAGCGGCCCGATACCGACCCCCACCGTCTGGCCGCATTCGGCTACTCCATGGGTTCATTCGTTCTGGGCATTACCTGCGCCGTGGAGCCGCGCCTGAACACCTGCGTCCTGGCCGGCGGCGGTAACCTCGACGGCCCCGGCGGCTACTGGGATTCCAGCAGCAAGAAGATGTGTCAGGCCATTCCCTACCAATCGCTATTATTCCTCGGCGACCGCGGCGAGGCGCTCTACAATTTGCACGCCGCACACGGCTCCGCCCTGGTGATCAACGGCACAGCCGATGATGTCGTCTCCATCACCCGCATGGCCCCCCACTTCTTCGACGACCTCCGCGCCCGCACTCACAACGCATTCGACATCCGATGGATCCAAGGCGCCGGTCATCGCCCGCACTGGCTTACCCGGCCTGCGGCGCTGTGGCTCCAGGACCATCTCCACTTCCCCAACTGGACGCCCGCTTCCATCGCCGCCATGCCCGAGACGCACATCCTCGATTGGATACAAAAGACCCACGCGTACATCGACCCCCCGTACGCCACCGAATTGCGCGAAGGCGGCACCATGGCGCTCGGCGCGGACTTCCCCGCCATCCCTCACGACGCCATGAACGCCCTGCCTCTCGATCGCTGGCAGCGCGAGAAGGACAAGTACATCTACGAATCCTGGCTCAAAGCCGCTCAAGCCCACTACTTCTGAAACTTCTCCGCCTTGAACTTCGGATTCACCTTCACCCGCTGCACCTGAAACTCCTCGCTCAGTTTCCCATTCGTGAACCAGGCCAAGCTATGAGGAACCAGCAGCCCTTCTTCCGCTTTGTAGTCCTTGAACCACATCTGCATCTCCTGCACGCCCTGCACCGTGCTGATGTACTGCATCATCATCGGAAGGTGCGTCTTGATGTCCAGAAACAGGTGTACCTGAAACTCCCCCGGACCTTTGCCTTCCAGCGCATCCACCATTCCGTCCGGCGATTCCACCCGTCCCGCATATGCGAACACCATCGGAAAATCCTTCGGCGCACTCAAGGTGAATGCCAAGGCGTACCGCGCAAAGATGCGCCGGAACGTCATCGTCCGCGCATCGCTTCCGCCGGTGGTGCTCCCGCCCACGCCATTCTTGATCCAATACTCGCTGCCGTTCCAGCCCTCCGAGACGCTGGCGTTCATCGCCGGTCCCCCGCTGTCGCCCGGCATCCCGCCTCCCACCGACCCCACGCCGTCTTCGGTCATCCCCATCCGCTGGACTTCCCCGCCGTTTGAGTATGTCGTGTGTTCTTCCAGAAACTTCCCCGCCAGGTCCAGGCTCAGCGTCATCACGCTAGTCTGTCCGCCCCGCCGGTACGCTCCCCAGACGGTAAGCGATTCCACCGCTTTCGGCTCGCGCCCGCCCAATGCCGCTCGCGCCGCCTTCAGCAAATCCTGAGCCGACAATTGAGCCGCCGTCTGCCCCATCACCCCCGTCGAAATCGCCACCAAAAGAAAAACACCCTTCACAGTACCTCCACTAGCTTTGGGGACAGACACCGTTTTTCGCGCTCTTTGCGAAAAATGGCTGTCTGTCCCCGAATTTCGCCGGCATCTCACAAATCGATCGCCACCACCTCATGATCCACCACCTGCGGAATCGTCACACTCACCACTCCGCCGGTCTGCTCCACCCGAACCGTATGTCCGCTCGCCAGCAACTGCACCTTCTTCGCCCGCGTTCCCTCCGGCAGCCGCACGCTCACATGCATCGCCCCCGTCGGAAAGAACTCGCGAATCGGCCCCTTCATCATCATCGGATTCGTCAGGTTCACCAAGTGTACCGTCACCGACGCTTCCTGCCTCCACACCGTCACATCCAGCGTTCCCGCGCCCGTCACCGTCACCGGCGGCGGTTCATTCGCCGACCATGTCACCGCGTTCCGCAGCAGCTTCCAGTGGTCCACCGACAGCACTTCCCAGAACGTCCGGTCGATATCCCACGGAAAATACACCACCCGCCCGTTTCCCGTTTCCCGTACAAACACTTCCGGGATGTCCGTCTTCGGCACGCGCGGATACACCTCTTCCATCGGCAGATCCGGATACGACGGAATCAGCGTCAGCGGCGGATTCGCGTAGCTCCCCATCGTCCGCGTATGCACCCGCGATACACCGTTGATGATCCGCTCGGCGTCCTCCAACCCCGCCAGCAGCGGATGCCGCTTCCCGCCCGCGTCCGCCTCCAATCCGTCCGCCTCCAATCGAAGATACGAATTCTGCATCCGCGCATCCACCGCGCCGTCATACGACGCCCCGAACAGATCCGCCAGCCCGAAATCCTTCCGCCGCCCGCCCCACTCGTCGTACAGCGACGTCTCGTGCGTGGCGACGATGCTGCCGCCCCGCTTCACGTACTCGCGAATCTGTCCGCACTGCAAATCCGAAAGCGCCGCGATGTTCGGAAAAATCAATACCCGGTACCGGTCCACATGTTCCGCATCCAGCAACCGGTCAAGCACCATCTCGAACGGAATCCGCGCCTCTATCAGCGCCTGGTAGTATCCCAGGGTGTGGTCTTCCACCTTGGCCCGCGCCTGCGCTCCGCCGTAATATTGCGCCGTCTGCTGCGAGTACACCATCGCCACCCGCGCCAACGGCTCCGTGTTGCGCAGATATCGCTCGTTCCGGTACAGCCACCCGTAGAGATCCTCCACTACCGGAAGCCAGCGCCGGTCGTGCAGCGTCCCTGAAAACTTCGTGAACCACGGACGCAGCCCATTCGCCACCCCGTCCAGCGCCCACAACCGGATCTCCGGGCCGTTCTGCACCGAGTCCTTCCATCGGTACGCTTCCTCCACGCCCACGCTGAAAATCCCGCCGATCGGCTTCCGCCCCATCGCCGCGCGGTACTCTTTGCCGTTCTTCCCGTTGGCCCACGGCGCAGCCACGCCGCTGCGCGCCTGCCGGTCCGCGAACAGAATCGGCGCCAGTTCGCCAACCTTCTTCATATCCAGGTCGCTCAGTGCGCCGCCTCCCGTATTGGGGATATAGCAAGCCTCCGGCCTGATCTTGCGGATCTCCGTGTCCCACACCTTCCACAATTCGAACAGCCGCTGCTGGCGCCATTCCATGTACGCCCGCCGCCGCGCCTCCCGCGGATTGTTGCCGGCCGGCAGCTCCAGTCCCGTCGCCAACCCGAAATTCCGCTGGCAGTGCTCGCAGTAGCACATCCCCGACCCGGCCCACCGATTGCTGAAGATCCCGTCCACCTTGTACAGGCTTACGATCTCCTTCGTGACCTCGGTCATGAACTGGAAGTTGTACGGCCCCAGCGCGCACGTCAGCCACCACTCCGGCATCGAAGGATGCGGCCGCTTCTGTCCTTGTGCGTCCACCGCCAGCCAGTCCGGATGGGCCGCCGCCATCGCCGGATGGGCCGCGTGCGGATCCGTCCGCGCTACCACCACCATCCCCAACTTCCGGCACCCCGCTACCAGGTCGCCGAATGTGTCCCCATCCTTCAGCCATTGGCTGCGATAGTGCAGCGGGACCTTCGTGGGGTAGTAGGCCACGCACCCGCCCGCGCTCAGGCACGCCGCGTCCGAATGCGTCCGCTTGAAGTAGTCCAGCCAGAAGTTGAGATCGTATTGCCCCGGGTCGTCCTCCGCCAGGGTCAATTGCGCCCACCGCATCGGCCGGTCGAACCAACCCGCCGGATCGGCCGCCGTTGCCGCCTCCGGCATCGCCAGCGCCGCCCCGCTCATCGCCAGAAAACTCCTTCGGCCCAATATCACATTCGGTCCACGATGCGCATGATCTCTTCCATCGACGTATGCGCCGCCGCAATCAGCGTTCCGTCGAAGATGTGCGTCTCCAGGCCAATCCGGTACGCATAATGGTCCTTATCCAGAGCCTGGAAAATGGCCTTCCAGTCTTCTTTCTCCGGACTGTCCGGCATCACGCCCTTGGCCTTAATCTGAATGTTCAGGACGCGCTTCAGCGGCAGCGCCTGGTACCCCTCGGGATAGGCATTTTCCTTCCCATACGCATTGTGCGGATCCCAATTGCACCCCACCCACTTGGAGGGAATCAGTTTCAACACATCCTGCAGTTCCTTGCCCGTCGCCACGTTCTGCGATCCTTCGTTCTCGATCAGCAGGTAGACTTTCTCTTTTTCGGCTGTCCGCGCCATGTCGCCGATCGTTTCCGCGATCCGCCGGTACAGCGGCGCCGGGTCGTCCACGCGCGTCCCCGTGAACACGCGCACTTTATCGCAGCCCATGATGTGCGCGCACTGGATGGCCATCTGTAGATCGTCCATGCGCCGCTCCCACCGCGTCTTCTCGGCGCCCAGCCGTTTCTCCTTGGCCTCCGGCGTCTCCGTCTTCCGCCGCGGCTCGGTCCCTGGCCACGCGAATTTCAACAGCGACGTATTGAGAAAAGAGATCTTCAATCCCTCCCGCGAGAACCGTAGCGCGTCGGTCTTGATCTGCGCCTCGGGCAAGGTGAAGTACTCCTTCTTGAGCGTCGGCTCATTCCGCAGTTCCACCCACTGCAACCCATATTTATGCGCAAACGCGATCGAATCGTCCGTCGACAACCCGATCTCGTCCGTGATCGCGCTGATCCGCGATTTATCAATCCCCCCTCGCGCCCGCAACACCGGCGCGAGAACCGCGCCCGCCGCCAACAGTTGCCGCCTGGTCATACGAAGATTGTAGTCCCGCTGTTGATGCTGATGTGGGGCAGGTTTCCACCCTGCGGCCGATTTGCAATCGGCCAGACGAGCGCAGCTCGCCCGCGGGTGACGGACCAGCCCAACCTAAAATCCTGCCTCGTCAGAGGAATCTGTGGGTCACTGATGCGTTCGAATGGCGTCCGGAAGTTCGGCTCGCGCGGCCGGCGGCGCCGGATAGCGCGGACTCAGCTTTTTGTGTTCCTAGCCAGTTGGCTTTGGAACCAGCTTGCCCTCCCTGGTAAACGCTACGCCGTTAGGGAGGACGTATCCTGCGGAATGGTAACTTCTGGATCAAACGAACACATGCTCCTTCGTCGAGGCGACTATGGTGGCCAGCGTTCCGTCAGCGGGCAGCCCACAGTGCTGATTTTGCTGCCGCGCCGGGCTACGAACTCCCCGAACGCTGTTCCTAAAGGGCCTTAGTTCAGGAGACGTAGTTCTATCTCATCCAGCCTGGCCTCCACCCGAATTCGTCGCGAATCGAGTCGTGTTCGCGGCGCAACGCGGTTATGAACTCCCTAGACCCGGGAGTCGTTCGCAAGCACCGCGGATAAGGCTCCATCTCGAAGTGTCGGTCGCTTGCCAGGCCCAGGTCCCCGCAACACTGCAATTGAGCGTGGGCCTTCCCGGGCTTGTCAGAGAGCGCCTGGGCTCCGGCGCAATCGTGCCAGCTATAGTGCGTATGTGTGAGGCTTTTGCTGCTATGGGCAGCCTCATCCGCCAGCGCCTCGGCGCGCGCTAGGTTGTCACCAAGCGCGGCAAACATCGCCTCCAGGCCGTCGACAAACGTCTCATTGTGAACAATCTGGCGCCCCCAATTCAATACATCGGCGGGTTATGCCTTACGCTGGGCGTAGTAGTTGCGCATCGCTCCGCCGATGGCCCAATCCCAGGAAAACATACCGAACTTCTCGAACCGCGCCGGAACGGTGTAGCGTTGCGTTGCTTCTTCCACGCGCGCACCGGTTTGTATCATCTTCTGGGAATGGTTGTGGAGATCGTCGATCAAGTCGGCAAACTCGCGCACAACCTCTACTCCGCAGATAGGGCCATGCCCGGGCACGAATCGGATCGCGCGGCCGTAGCCGGCTAGACGATCAAGCGCCTTGCGCCAGGAAATCATGTCACAGTCGAAAGCAACCGGATAGGATTTCTCGAACAGCAGGTCGCCAGTGAATACGATGTCGCGCTCCGGAACGCGCACAACGACGTCGGTGGGAGTGTGGCCTACTAGATGTTCGATTAGCACAGTGATCCCGCCCAAGTCGATCTTCTTCGGCAAGTCTGAGGCGCCCAGCAATTCCGTCGGATACGACAGCGTGACCCTGTCAATCGCCTCATACATCCATTTGAGAGCGCTCAAGTCCAAATAGGAGCCATCGAGATAAAGCAGGGCAATTGGAACGGCCTGGCTGATGCTCTAAGCAGGGTCGGCGTAAACGCCTCGGCAATTACGGAATTGAAGGCCGCTCTCGATCACGATGCTGAAGATACCCTTCAACCCGAGAGCGACTTGGGACGGCGGACAGCCACTTGGTTAAAGGAACTGGGGAAAAAAACAGGCCAGCATGCGTTGGATGTGGGTCTGGAGGTCGTCAAGAAAGAGGCGACGAAATGGGTTCTGGGCTACCTTGGCTTCAAAGGCTGATCGGAGAGACTTTGTAAACGATCCGAACCCTGACATTTTGCCGCGCTTGCCTAAACTGCTTCCGTTTCGGCTGCAAGGGCACAAAAATGAACACAACCGTCTATTTCGCCGTCCCGGCGCTACTTTCCAAACCCTTGATTCTAGTGGTGAGCGCGGTAGGAATCGAACCTACAACCTAGTGATTAAGAGTCACTTGCTCTGCCAATTGAGCTACGCGCCCGCTCGGAAAAAATGGCTGGAAAACCGGCGCACGCTCGGGCATCCGCCGACTGACCGATTATAACATCTCATGGCCGGGTGTCACGCAGTCATCGCCGGCAGCGCGGCAGCCGCAATCTGCACAATGTCCAGCAGCTTCGGCGCCGTGCCGCCCATCTCCGCGAGCGCGTCCCGGAACATCGTCTGGCAGAAGGGACATGCCGTAGCGATGGTCTGGGCGCCCGTGGCCGCCAGTTCGCCGGCGCGCTCGGCATTCACCCGCCTGCCTTGTTCCTCCCCCAGAAACATCTGGCCGCCACCGGCTCCACAACAAAAGGACCGCTCGCGCGTCCGGCCGGGCTCCGTCAGATCGCCATACCGGCCGGCCACCTGGCGCGGCTCTTCGTACACATTCCGATACCGGCCCAGGTAGCACGGGTCGTGGAATACGGTCTTCTCCCGCGTCCCGGAGGCGCTGGGCAGGCGCGATTCCAGACGGGCCAGCAATTCGCTGTGATGCTCAATTTCGAAGGTCCCGCCGAATTCCTTCCAATCGCTGCCAATAGTGCGCACGCAGTGGGGACAGATGGACACCATTTTGCCCACCTTGGCCGTCCTCAAGGTCTCGATGTTGGCTTCGGCCACCTGGGAAACGGCCAGATCGTTGCCCAGCCGGCGAGCCGGATCGCCGGTACACTTCTCTTTGCGCAACACTCCGAACGTCACTCCCGCGTGCCCGAGAACCCGCGCCAGGGCGGTCACGATCTCGCGGCCCTGGGGATCGTAGGAGCCCATGCAGCCCAGCCACAGGCAGTATTCCTGTGTGCCGTCATAGATGGGCAGCTCAGCCTTCTCGATGAATTGCTGGCGCTCACTGGGGGCGAACCCCAGCGCGTTGCCGTGACGTTCCAGGTTGAGGAACAGCTTGGTTCCGTAGTCGTTTTCCCATTTTCCGGTGTTCACCGCGCCGCGCCGTAGGCCGATGATCAGGGGCAAATGCTGGATCCCCACCGGGCATTGAAACTCGCACGCCCCGCAGGTGGTGCACTGGAAGGCGGCTTCCTCGGAAATATGTTTCCCCAGGAGCGGGGCTTCGGCGGCGGGACCGAACTCGTTCAGATAGCCGCGCAGTCCCAGGACAATTTCCTTGGGGTTGAGGATCTTGCCCGTGTTGTTGGCGGGGCAATGCTCGGTGCAGCGGCCGCATTCCACGCAGGAATAGGCTTGCAGCGCGTCGATGCGGGTGACGTCTTTGCCGGTGTCCAAGCCGAAATCGTCGTCGCCCGTGAGCGGTGGGATGCGGCTGAAACCGTCGCGGCGCAGAAACACGGTGATCGGGCTGAGCGCCAGGTGAAGGTGCTTGGTATGCGGAATCAGTGGCAGGAACAGCAGCAGCGCCAGGGTATGCAGCCACCAGCTTGCGCCGCCGCCCATACTGCCGTCGCCGAACTTGCTGTCGAACCACAGGCCGCTGAGGTAGGTCGCCATCAGCAGAAAAATCAGCAGCGCGATCACACCCGATTCCGGCGATACGGCTCCCAGCCACCGCGGACGCACCATAAACCTGCGTACGAACAGGCCCGCGATGGCCACCGCGACGGCGGCCGCCCAAATCGCGACGAACGTCAGGTACAGGTGGCCGATCGGATTCGCCGGGTCGAGGAAGCGCAATCCGAAAGCGCTGGCGAAATGATTGACGGTGACGGGGGCAAACGCCAGGAAACCCCAAAAGACAAAAGCGTGCGCCAGGCCGGGGAGAGGCCGTTCGCGGATCACTTTCCCTTGCGCCATCACTTCCCAGAGAAACCCGCGGATACGCGGGCCGAGCGGCTGGACCGCGAAATCGGGCGTCACGCGCGACCTGCGAATCGTATCCAGAACCTTGTGCAGACGGCGCCAGAACCACGTTGCTGACGCGGCCACCAGTACGATCAAGACTACCCGTTCCACCCAGGTTGCGGCGTTCATAACTGTGCGGCCGTCGGCGAGACAGTTCTGAATGTAGCATGTGGTGCGGCGGGCCCGGCTGCGGGACCGGTAGAATAGACATTCGGAGGGTTCATTGCGAATCATCGTTTCCGGCGCCGCCGGATTTATCGGGTCCCACATGTGCGACCGGCTGCTGCGGGAAGGCCACACGGTTCTGGCATTGGATAATTTCCTGACGGGAAGCCCGCGGAATACCGCCCATCTGGCCGGCGAAGCGCGCTTTCAATTACGGGAACAGGACATCACGCAGCCGTTTTCCATTGCGGGTCCGGTCGATGGCGTCCTCAACATGGCGTCTCCGGCCAGCCCCAAGGATTACCTGGAGCATCCCATCGAAACCCTGGATGTCGGCTCGGCCGGAACCCGCCGCATGTTGGAACTGGCGGTGGAAAAGGGTGCGCGCTTCCTGCTGACCTCCACTTCGGAATGCTACGGCGATCCGCTCGTCCACCCGCAGACGGAAAGCTACTGGGGCAACGTGAACCCGGTCGGTCCGCGGTCGTGCTACGACGAAAGCAAGCGCTTCGCCGAAGCCCTCACCATGGCCTACCACCGGACCCACGGAGTGCGAAGCAACATCGCGCGCATTTTTAACACCTATGGCCCGCGCATGAAACTGGACGACGGGCGCGTGGTCCCGGCGTTCCTCGACCAGGCGTTGCGCGGCGCCCCGATGACGGTGTTCGGCGACGGATCGCAGACGCGCAGTTTCTGCTACGTCACCGACCTGGTGGACGGCCTGTACCGGCTCATGCTCTCCGAGGAACGGTACCCCGTGAACCTCGGCAATCCACGCGAGATGACCATTCTGGAGTTCGCCCGGCACATCGTGCGGATGACTGGGGCGGCGTCCGAGATCGTTTTCGAGCCGTTGCCGCAAGACGACCCTCAGCAGCGCCAGCCGGATATTTCGAAGGCGCGCGCCCAGTTGGGATGGGAGCCGAAGGTGGATCTGGACGAAGGTCTTGCGGCAACGGTGGAGTATTTCCGCGCCTTACAGAAATCCGCGATCGTCTAGAACCGTTTCATTAGGAGCGCGCCCGCCGGCGAAGCAAGCCTCCGCCCAGCAGCATCGCCACTGAACTCAGCAGTAGAATCGATCCAGGCTCCGGAACGCCGGAAACGTCGCTGACGCTGAAGTTGTCCATGTAGCCGGAGTCGTTGCCGCCCGCCCCGAAAACGTCGAAGAAACTGTCGCCGTACGTGGAAATCGTCGCTCCGGTGCAACCCCCGTTACTGCCGCAGAACGCCAACCCGGAGTCAATCAACACCCCATTCAGTGAAAAACTGTATGTCTGAGTGGTCATGTTGAATAGGAAATTGAAGTTGTTCCAGGTATTCAAAGTGAGCAAGCCGACATCCACACCGGCGCCGGTGATCAGATGGATGCTGTCCTGTGTGCTGGTGTCGGGTATCAGGTCAACGCCGCCAATATAGCCGACTAAGCTTGGGCCGGTTGCGGCAAATTGCCATTCACTCTGGCTCGAGCTGCTGGCAATGTACAACTCGGCCGAAAGGTCGATCAACGGACCGGCGTCCGGCGGTGCGTCCGGATAATACGGACCGGACTGACCGGTGCCCGAACCATCCACGAAGACCGCCTGGCTCCCGGCGTACACATTGAAAGTCTCCACCGAATTGATGGCCGACCCGTACTCCAGCCAGCCGTTCTGTCCAACCAGTGCGATGCCCGCAGTGTACTGCGGACTTTCAAAACCCGTACTGTAATTGTCGGCGCGAGCCGGGATCGTGGATAAGGACGCCAGAATCGCGGCGGTTGCGATAAAGCCAAACAGCGAACGTCTGCAATGAATCATGGGGGTAACCCTCCTTTGGCAGATCCTACGGGCCGCCCCCGCGCAATTCAAGAAGACTACCGTAGGCTACGTGCCGTAACGTAATGAATCACAAGGGGTTTTATGCTACATTCGGTAACATGCCCGGGTGGCGAAACTGGCAGACGCAAGGGACTTAAAATCCCTTTTTCCGTAAGGAGAGTGTGGGTTCAAGTCCCACCCCGGGTACCAGGATTTCATGGCGTCGCTCTGAGCCGCCGCCGTTTCCGCGAGCTGCCGCTGGAGCTGGATATTGGGACACGGGGGCATAGGCCGAAAATGCGCCAGTCCGGTGTGATTTTGATTACGGGCGCTTCCGGGCGGATCGCCCGCCGCACCGCCGAATTGCTGGCGCGTGACGGATATCGTTTGCGTTTGATGACCCGTAGCCCTCAGCACGTCCCGAAGCTGGCGGAATCCGAAACGGTTCGCGGCGACTTTGCCGACGAAGCCGCATTGAGAGACGCGTTCGCGGGAGTGAGCGCGGCGCTTGTGGTCTCGGCATCCGGCGAGCCGGGCGCGCGCGCACGGCTGCACAGGAACGCGTTTCAGGCCGCCGCGGAGGCGCGTGCCGGACACGTCGTCTATCTGTCTCTACAGGGAGCCGCTCCGGACTCGAAGTATCCGTTCTCGCGCGATCATTATCTGAGCGAACAATACCTGTTCGCGGCGGGCCTTCCATGCACCGTGCTTCGGAACGCCTTCTACATCGACATGTTCCTTGAAAAGTTCGATGCCGCCGGCGTGGTCCGCGGCCCGGCGGGACAAGGGCGCGGCGCCTTTGTTTCCCGGGAGGATGTCGCCCAAACCGCGGCCGCGGCGCTGCGGAACGAGCCCGGTGGCGTCCACGATGTCACCGGACCCGAAGCGCTGAGCGTCGCCGGGATCGCCGGACGCCTGTCCCCGCTGGCCGGCCGCCAGCTTCGATACGAGGATGAGTCCGCGGATGCGGCGCGGCAGCGGTTGAGCCGGCTGGAACCTCTGCCGGGGCGCGTCGATTTATCCGTTGGTTGGTTCGAAGCCATCGCCGCGGGCGAACTGGAGCGCCCCTCCGGCACTGTCCTCCGTCTCACCGGAACTGCGCCGCTGACGCTTGAAGACTATTTCCGGGCGTTCCCGGAATTACTGCGTCCCTTGCGGGCTTAAACCAGCATCGTTCCCCCATCCACCACCACAATCTGTCCGGTGGCGAACGCTTCCTCCATCAGGAACAGGTAAGCCCGGGCAATGTCGCTGGCCTCGCCTACCCGGCCGACGGGCAGAGTCTTGCCGATGCTGTCATACATGCTTTCCCGGTCTTGCTCCGGAATGTTCCGCCACAGGTTGGTCCGCACCACTCCGGGCGATACCGCATTCACTCGTATGGGAGCCAGTTCCACGGCCAACGCGCGCGTGAGCCCCTCGACCGCACCGCAGACGCTCGCGCCGAACACCCATCCTTTGCGAGGACGCTGGCTGGCGATACCGGTTGTGAGCACCATCGAGCCGCCGGCCCGAATGTGGGCGCTTCCGTACTTGGCGGCCGCCAGCGCTGCCCAATAGCGCAGCTCGAACGTGGACCTGGCCTTCGTGAGATCCGCGCCGGCCAGCTCATCCAGTTGCAAGGTATCGCCGGCAGTGAAAACCAGGTGGTCGAAGCCGCCCAGCTTCTGAAAGAAGCTTTGAATCGCGGCCTCATCCGAAAGGTCCAGGGCATGTCCTTCCGCTTTCCCGCCCAGACCCCCCACCGCCTTCCGCACTCGCTCCGCGTTGCTCGAAGCAATAACCACTTCGGCCCCGTGCGCCACAACCTGCTCCGCCACCGCCAAACCGATTCCGGATGAACCACCCAGGACCACCACGCGCTTGGTTTCCATTTCGGTATTTCGATCGTTCTGCCCCATGAAATCCTCCAATGGCGAAGTTCATCACCCCGCCGATGCCCTTGAGTTGGTGAACTCGCCCCGGTCGGCCTGTGCGATGCCTTCCCGGACGGTGCCGGGAAAGCAGCAGCGTCGGACGTTCAAGCAAACGGTCCGCCCTCCCTCCGCCATCTCCCTTGCGCTCCTCACCCCCGCCGCCCGCCATACACCACTCGCAGCACGCTCCGCACGTATTGCTCGCCGGTCAACCCTTCGCGCGCCGCCTCGGGGAACTGCGCCAGCGACTGGAAATACTCAGCCAGCTCCTGAAACAATTCGATACGCGCCAACGGCTCGTAGCCGTCGCGCCGCGACACCGCCCGTACCGCGATGCTCACCGCGTCCGGACTCGCCAGGCCGCGCAATCTCGCGGCTAAATGGGGATAGGCCAGCAGCGAATTGTACTTGGCGGGCGCCACCTGTTCCAAATCGGGAGCCTGCGGGTGGCGCACGCGGGCTACGATGGTGCCGGCCGCCAAGTCGCCCAACCGCTGGCAGTTGCGGCTGCAAAAGCTCGCGATCCCGCCCACCAGGTATAACAACGGGAGCATATCGATGAAGCGCAGCAGGTTCCGTAGAATCACCTGCGAAAGCTGCAGGCGCAGACCTTGCGAATCCACCACGCGCAGGCCCATCACTCGCTTGCCGATGGTTTGCCCGTGCCACCGCCACTCCAGCGTGATGCCGTATCCCACCGAGATCAGGAAATAGAGAATCACGGAGACGGCGTTGGCCCAATCCTGGTTCAACACGCCCAACCACTGGCAGACCTGGCTGACGCCTTTCGAAATTACCGCGATGGCCGCCGCGTCCACAATCCACGCCAGCGAACGCGTCACCGGCGTCGCCAGATCGTACGAAAACTCCACGCCCTCGGGCGTTTCGATGGTCAGCAAAGACTCGCGCCCGTTGCTCATTCGCGGCCAACCCAACCCAGAAAGAAGGTAAGCGCCGCCAGTTCGCACAATCCGAAAGCGATCTTCAGACCGTAAGGAATCACGGGCTGGTGATATTGCGACACAAACGATTCCACAATGCCCGCCCAGATCAGCATTACCGCCGCTCCCGAGACGATAGCCACCAGATCCGGCGCCACGGCTCGCAGCCGCCCGGCCCGCGGCGTGCGGTCGCCCCATCCGATCAACGCGCCCGCCAGGACGAACCCCGCCTGTCCACCCAGCAGGATCGCCGGAATCTCGATGGACCCGTGCGGCAGCAGCCAGCCTGCCAGGAAAACGCCCTGCCCGCCCGCAATGTAATCGGTCGCCACCGCCCCCAGGATCACGCCGTTGTAGAACAGCAGGATCAGTGTCCCCACGCCGAACGTTACCCCGAATGCCATGGCCATGACGGTCACCTGCGTATTGTGCGTCATCAGTTCCGCGGCGAACGAAGCTTTGACTCCTTTCATGCGGTCCTCTTTGGCGCTCTCTTCCTGGGCGACACGCTCGGAAGGGGGAATCAGCAGGTGCGAAAACGGAAGCAACGTCGCCTTGTTGCGCGAATCCACGTGCAGCGCGAACCAACCGAAGGCGCACCCCAGCAGGGTAACCGCCACGGCCAGCCGGAACGCCCCGAGATGACGCCGGAACGCCCGTGGAAATGCCAGAACAACGTTCTTCCATCGAATCCGGACCGGCGCGCGGGTTTCGTGAATCACCGAATAGGACCGCGATACCAGGGATTCCAGGAAGGCCCGCAACCCGGGCTCGGTGGCGAACGTGTCCAGCCGCGACAGGTCGGAGGAACATCGTTCATACAAATAATGCAGCCGCTGGATCTCCTCTAGCGGCAAACGCCGCTCCGGCTCAGCCTCCATCTTCGCCAACGCGGCATGCAACTCGTCCCAATAGGCCCGTTCCGCCGAAACGAAACGCGGCAGATCGATGATCATAGCGCCTGCCTCCGTTTCACGTCCAGGTACCCGGACGTCACCTGCATCTTGATGTGCTCGGCGTCCGTGACGGTCAACTTCACGCCGCGGTTCTGCAGCGCGATTTGGAGGGCGCGCATCCGGTTCCACAGCATCTGCCCGGCCAGGCCGGAATAGAGCGAATCCTGGTCCTTCGCCGGCTCGCCCGTATAGAGCGGCTTCAGCGCCGCCGTGCGCCGGACGTTGACCAGCACCAGGTGGCGCCTGGCCAGCAGCGGAATATCGCGTTCGAAGCTGTCCGCCAACAACGCGTCGTCGAGCGATGTAAAGAAAACCAGCAGCGAGCGGCGCCGCAGATTGAGCTGCAAACTGGTGAAGACATCGCGAAAATCGGGACTCACGCGCTGGGCGCGCAGGTTGTAGATGGTTTCGCGGCACAGCCGGAAGTGGTCCATGCCGCTGCGGGCGCGCACGAATTTGAGAGTACGGTCGCTGAAGGTGACCAGGCCGAAGCGGTCGCCCTGCTTTTCGGCGACCAGCGCCAGGTGCAGGGCCGCGTCCACGAAGGATTCCAGGATTCCTTCGCGCGCCGAAAGCCGCGACGCATCCAGAATCGCGTAGACTTCCTGCGCATGCTCCACGCGGTACAGCTTCACCGCCGGGAAGCTCCGTTTGGCGGTTGCTTTCCAGTGAATGTCCTCGAAACTGTCGCCCGGCAGGTACCCGCGCAGGTTTTCGAACTCCCTGCCCTTCCCCACCTGGCGGCGCATGCGCAGGCCCATATTGGCCGTGCGCAGGAACAGCGCCCCGGTCGCGTGGTCGCGCAGGTTGGGATACACGCGGAAGGAGAACTCCACCGCTCTCGGCTGGCGCGCCACCCACAGACCCAGGGGCGAGCCGGTCTCCACGTGCAGTTCCCGCAGCGCATGATCGCCGCGAGCGCGTCCCGTACACGGCCACTCCACTACGAACGAGCCCGCTGGAGCCGATATGTCCAACACCGGCGAATCGGTCTCCACCCCTCGCGGCAAGCTGACGCCCAGCCGCACCTCGCACGCCGCCTGCCCGCGATTCTCGACGGTGACAGGGAACGGCGCCATCACATCTTTCGTATAGCGAACGAATAACGGAGTGCTCAGGCCAATCCCGCCGGCCCGCTGCACGGCCGCAAGGCCGTCCAATCCGATAATCGCCGCGCAGACAGTGAGCGCCGCGATACACCCCGCCGTCATCCCCGCATACATCCCCGCCACCGAAGCCAGCGGCAGCACCACAACCACCGAAACCAGCAACAAACGTGAAGAAGGCGCTAGCATAGATGCTTATGTGGGGCAGGCTGGCAGCCTGCGGCGGGTTGGTAACCCGCCTTCCCGGGTGTGCAGACAGTGGCGCCTCCGTCGCACGCACCCCTTCCAATTCCGATTTCGAGACGCAACAACGTCGGAACTGAAGCCTGTGTTTTTTTGTGGGGCAGGTTGTCAACCTGCGGCGGGTTGTCAACCCGCCTTCCGGGGTACGCAAGTAGCTGACCGGCGGAAATTTCCGGAGTCCAATTCGAAAGCGGATTCACCCTCCTCATCGGGGCGCCCACACTTCCTGCAGAATGCGATCCCGCACCTCCGTCGCACGCACGCCTTCCATCTGTGCATTTTTGTGCGGCGGGTTGGTAACCCGCCTTCCCGGGCGTGCAGACAGCCGGCCGGCGGCGCCTCATCGCGGCACCGGCACTTCGTGCAGAATGCGATCCAGCACCTCCGCGGCACGCACGCCTTCCAATTCCGACTCGGGACGCAACAATAGCCGATGTTCCAGCACCGGAAGCGCCACCGCCCGAATATCGTCGGGACTCACGAAATCGCGCGCCGACAGCGCCGCCCAGGCCCGCGCCGCACGCAACAGCGACTGCGTGGCCCGCGGGCCCGCGCCCACCAGAATGGCGTCGTCGGTGCGCGTGCGCCGCACCACCTGGACCACGTAATCCACCAGCGGATCGCTCACCTGCACGGTCTCCAACACCGCGCGCAGGCCGGCCAGGTCGGCTTCGCCCAGACACGGCGTCACGTCGCCGCGCAGCAGCACCGCTTCGGGCGCTTCCCCGCCCAGCGACCGGCGGCCCAGCGAGACCTCGTCTTCCACGCCCGGCCAGCTCATGTTGATCTTGAGCATGAAGCGATCCTTCTGGGCTTCGGGCAACGGATAGGTACCCTCGCTTTCGATGGGATTCTGCGTCGCAAACACCGTGAAATTAGGTGACAGGCGAAAGCTTTCGCGATCGATGGTGACGGTGCGCTCCTGCATGGCTTCGAGCAGCGCCGATTGCGTCTTGGCGGGCGCGCGGTTGATCTCATCGGCCAGCAGAAACGTGGTGAACAACGGACCCTTCACCAGCGAAAACTCGTTGCGATGCAGGTTGAAGACGTTGGTCCCGGTGATATCCGCCGGCATCAGGTCCGGGGTGAACTGGATGCGCTTGAATTCCGACCCCAGCACCGCTGCCAGAGTGCGCGCCAGCAGCGTCTTGCCCAATCCCGGCACGCCTTCGATCAGTGCATGCTGGTTGCAGAGCACCGCCACCAGCGAATAGCGGATGGCCTCGTCCTGCCCGATCATCACCTTGCGGACACCGGCGACGGCGGTCTCCATGACGGCTTGAAACTGTTCGAAGTTCAAAGTTCTCCTTTCGCATGCACCAGAGCCTGGATTTCGCGCGTAGCCTCCACCGGCCGCGCGGACGCGCCGGCTAGGATGGCTTCGGCTTGCTTCTGGCGCTCCGGTGTGGCCTCGCGCCGGTTGGTGCTCAACCACTCCCGCCAGCAAACCGCGGCCAGTTCGGCGGCCGGTATATGCCGTTTCAACAGCGTCAACAGGCCCGCCTGCGACGTCCGGCCGGAGAAGCGCTCCCCGGAAAGAACCGGGCCCAGTGGAGGAAAGCTCGAGGAATTCTTCCAGATGAACAGCGCCGCGCACAGCGCCAGTCCGATGGCCAGGCCCGTCAGGTGAAACTGGCGCGCCATGGCCACCACGCTTCCCGATTCCGCGATGCCCAGATGCTGTTCGTCGAACACGATGCGCCGGTACGGCCCGATGACCCCGGCTACCTGCCGCAGACGATCCATGGCAACCGTGGATTCATTGGCGAACTCCGAGCTCTCCGCCATCAGCACCACGCTGCCCTTGCCGAAATCGCGCTCAATGGCCAGAACTTTCGGCCCCACCTGGTCGATCGTCCTCCAGCCGTCGGCCTGCCCGAACCAGAGCGGATGCGGATTCTTGACGTCGGGGTCGATGGTCAGGCGCACCTTCCACAGAGTCCGGATGGGTGACTCGATGGGCGGCTCAGGCTTGGATTTTTGCTTGGAGCCGCGGGCCGGCGGCGGTTCCATTTGGTCGAGGTCCTCTTGCATGGGCCGTTTGCTGTCGGCGTCCACTCGCATGGCCAGCACCACGCGGTTGCCCCGGCTGGCGATCCGTTCCATCGGCTTCAGGAACAGCGCGCCATTCCGGGACACCTCCAATGGAGGCAGCGCCAGAAGAATCCATGTGGCGCCGTCCTTCCGCGCAAGCTCCATCGGAAGGAAGTTGCGCTCCACGGCGATCGCGGGCAGCTTTCCCAAACTGTCGAACAGCAGCTTCGTGCCCAATTGGTCGGTGCGCATGCTGGAAAATGGCGGATAGAGTTCGCCCGAGGCGAACTGCCGGTTGAACAGGCTGATGACACCCCACGAAAAGACCGCGGCGGCCGTCAACACCAGCGCTCGGGTACGCCACGCGCGGCTCATGCCGCGGCTCCTTCGCGTTTGGATGCGGCGTTCAGCCGCGCTTTGATCTCTTCGGACCGCCCACGGAACTGTGCGGCATCTTCTGCAAACACGTCGTGCAGGCCGTACCAGGCGCTTTCAAAGATCCGCACGTTGGCGGAGAACAGCTCGCGCGCTTCGGGCGATTCCCTTGCCCGCCGGCGCAACTCCGCTTCAAACTCGCGATTGGTCTTGCCGGGGTGAATGCTGAGAAATTCCTCCCGGCCCAGCCACGCCAGGTTGGCCAGATAGAATGCCCGCAGCGCCAGGCGCGGATTCCCTTCGGCCATCATCCGTTCCGCCATCTCCAACCATTCGGCTTCGGGAAGCAGATCGGCGGTGAGCCCGTCTTCATCCAACCGGACCGCCGCGGCGGAAGGACGCGCGGACTTCTTCGATTTCTTGCGGCGCAGCTTGCGCGCGCGCCAGACCACCCAGACCGTCAGCGCCAGCGCCAGCCCGATGAGTACCCAGACGCTCCAGTGCAGCGCGCCGGCCGGGGCCTGTCCGCCCGCCGGCATCGGCGTCAGGCCCAGCCCGCCGAAGATCCATCGCAACACCGCGCCGATCGCGTCTCCGATCCACTTCATCGCTTTCCCCGCGGCCTCGAGCGCACGATCCGTCGCCAGGACGATCCAGGGTGTATCGGAGGCCGCCGTCGCGGGCGGTGGAATTCTCCAGTTGTACGCGGGCGATTGCATCGCCTGGCGCACGGATTGTTCCAGATCGCCCGGAGCCACCGTATCCGCCGCCCGCGCCATCCCCACCAGTACCAGCGCCACCGCCGCTCCTTTCGCCAAAGCCGACCGCACCCGCCGCAGACCTGCGCGCAAATCCTCTCCGGTCTCCACCGACTCGCCCTGGAAGCACCGCACACAATACACCGCCTGCACGAAGGGATCGAATACCACCCAGGTCGCGCCCAGCACAAACAGAAGGAACAGGCGGTTCTCAAAGAAGAGCGGGCCGCTCCGGCTGAATGTGGATTCGTACCCCGTCAACATCTTGACAAGCCCCGGCAGAATAATGAAGGTGATGGCGACATTCAGCAGCGTAATCAGCGACAGCAGAAGCAGCAGAAACTGGAGCAGCCAGCACTGGAATCTGTCGATACGCGCCAGTCGCCGCGCTGTGGAGATCACCGCGAACGCGTCCAGTTCTTCGCGATCGGCCAGTACGGCGGCGTTGCGGTAGAACGCCACCGTGGTGGCAAACGGGAATACCGACGCCAGCGAGAGCGGCAGCAGCACCAGCTTGGTGGCCGCCAGGAACGCCTGGTTGGACACCAGACGCCAGACCCTCCGCCGGTCCCAGGGCTTACCGCCCGCCCCGCTGAGTTCGCGGTGCAACCGGCCCGCGAACACGCTGCGCCAGCAATTCATCCAGATCAGCAGCAGCGCCACTGCCAGCGATTCCGCCGCACAGGCGATGTCGGACATGGGAGGATGCGTGAGATCGTTCCAAAAGATCAGCAGCCCCAGAGCAAACGGGACGCTGCCCACCCAATGGCTGAGCAGGGCGTCCAGGGGAGCGCGGCGCAGCAAATGAGCCGCGTCTTCCAGCAGCGGCACGGGCCCGGGCTGTTCTAATGCTCTTGCCATGCCATGCGCTCCGAGCGCTCCGTAACGGTAATCAGGCTTTCGGCCGCCCCGAAGAAGATGGCCCACGCCAGAACGGCGCCGGCCACCGTCATACCCAAGGCCGCCAGCCTGCGCCGCCTCCCCCGCCTCGCCGCCGCCGTCTGCGCCGCATTCCGCAGACACGCCGCGCACAGCAGGCGGCGTTCGTGCTCCGTGACGCATTCCCGGCAGAAGCTGCGACCGCACTGCGGACACCGGCACACCGCTTCGCGCGCCTCGTGATTCCAGCAACGTTGTTGAAGCGGAAGCACGGTCATTAGGCGGCAACCTTGCTGAACCCTGTTCGATCGCTCGCCCTAAAGCTCCGCTCAGACATTGAAAGACGTCCGCTCTTCCTCACTGTCCCCGCGCAGCAGCAGAACCACGCCCACCAATCCGAGCAACAGGCTGAATCCGCCGGCAACGCCGCGCGATAACGGGTAGTCAAGGAGCCCCATGGGCTGCAGTTGAGCCTGAACCACCTTGCGATCGTGGGTTGTTGCATTCTGGAAACCGATAGCAGCCCCCGCCACCACTTGAACCGCATAATACCAAACCCCTATGCATGCCAGCGTGACAATCGCCAGGTTGCGCATGGCCGGGCGTAGAATGCCCAGATAGTTTTGCACCAGGACGGCCACCGCCGTGCCCAACTGCAGCAGAAGGAACCCCAGCAAAATCCACCGGCCGGCATTCGCGCTGGTGCGCAGCGTCAGCAACTCGGCCAGCCCTCCCAAGCAGAGGCATCCGGCAAAGAGGAAAGATACCGGGGTCCGCGACGTTTGCGCCTTGGCCGCCGGCGCCGGCGCGGTCATCGCCGTTCCCGCCGGCATCATCAGCCCGACTCTGCCCGCGGCGGGCGGCCCCACCTGCCTGTCCTCTACCGCCTCCGCCCAATTCCCTTCGATGGTCCCCTGCGCCTGTGTCAGGTAGGGCTCCACTTTCTCCAGAAAACGCCTCGCGGTCCCCGTTCGGTACAGCGACGGAAGCTCTTCCGAACTGACCGCCGTATAGATCCGGCACCGGCAACTGCGGGCGGCGGAAACGTACACCCAGGCGATCGGGAACAGTGCGAACGCGACCCACGGAATCCAGGTGAGGGTCCCACCCGGGCCCACGCGAAACCCCGTCAAAAATAGGGAGGCCCACAGCCACAACCAGCCGATCAGCGCCGACCGTGTCGAAATGTGGAAACGCGGGGCGCTGGCCGTCACAATGGCCTGCACATCGCGAAAATAGAAGCGCTTGTAATCCTCGCGAAACCGTGCGGACTTGACCAGCAGCAAGTGGTCGGACCCCATCCAGACGCTGGAACCGAAGATGAATCCCCGCCGCCGCCCGGGAAGCTTCCGATATCGTTCACGGTTTTCCATATTTAAGTTCCCGACCGCACTTTGGCTACTACGTACCAGATACCCCAGATCCAGGCGGCGCCCTGGAGCAGCGCCAGCGCCAGTCCGGCGCCGAAACGCCACCGGTTGCGGCGCACCAGGCTGATCGGATTCTTCCATGTCATGAGGGCCAGCGCCGCCACGACAGGGGCGGAGAGAATCGTCACTGGCCAAATCACCAGCAAGGCGAAAGGTATGGTGAGAGCCCAGGTGTCGTACAACGTGCGCGACGTATCGGAGATCGCCGGCCGGGCTTTCCCGCTGGAGGCGGCCATGCAGGAGGGACACCAGACCCCCGCGCCAAACTGCACGGCGCACAGTTGGCATACGAATCGTCCGCACTGGTGGCAGGCCGCGACGGCCCGCTTGGCCGGATGGTCGAAACAGGCGGCCTCGCCGTCCAATGCCGCTTCCGCTCGCGCCGCGGCGGTCTGCGCCAGGGCAACCGGGAACAGCCGCACCCTGTTGCGGCTTCCGCACGAGGGGCAATGGGCGGTGTCGCCGTTCACCAGTTCCCATTTGGGCAACGGCATACTGCAGCGGGCGCAGGGTACTGGCATCTCGCCCCGATTACCCTCTGGTCTTGATTACCCGCGTCTCGCAAATCATGTCGTGCAAGCCGCGTTTTTGCGAATCGAAGCCGACCATGATGTATCCGATGTAGAGGATCATCCCGCTCAGCATCTTGGCGAAATACCGGCCGACGGCGCGCCCAATCTGAATCCCCGATCCATCCGGCCGGACGACCTTGAGCCCCATGGCCATCTTGCCCGGCGTAGCGCCGAACTTCACCAGGAAAAACGTCTCGTAGGAGCACCCCAGGACGGTGCTGAAAATCATCGCCAGCCCGATCATCCCAAACATCGGAGCCAGCGTGGCGAGGATCTGGTCCGGCGGCGTGTCGGGCGTCATATTCGACATCGACAAACCCATCGTGGCCACCAGCACCGCCTGCAGGATGCCCATGGGAATCGCCAGGATAATGCCATCGATCAGCGCCGCCAGAAACCGCATCCAGAATCCGCCAAATCGCACGAAGCCGGCCGGCGCTACGCCTTCGCGCAGTTTCTGAGCATAGGCGTCCTTGCAAAAGGGACAGACCAGCCGGTCGCCGAAGCGGGCCAAGTCTTGCGGGGCCGTGGGCCGGCCGCATTCCGAACAGTAGTAAGTCTGGGGAGTCTGCGGTGTTGTCATAAGCCGTCCATAGGGTGGTTTAGGAGATTGTAGCAGCTTAGTATTTTCAGTACCATCGTGCTCTGCAAGCTGCCGGTACGATGCCGAATCCGCCCAATGCGCCCGTTCGCCTGAAGGACATCGCAAACCATCTGCACGTTTCCGTCATGACCGTGTCGAAAGTGGTTCGCGGATAGGCCGCCTTTATCCCACAATATCGGAAGCCAGCCTCGGAGCAGGCAAGTCGCCACGCGACGCTCGGAAACGGTCGCGACCAGGGGCTATCCCGAGTGGCGTTAACAAGACCAGAGCCTCCCGGAACGAAGCGGAGACTATCGCAACGAAGCGCTGAGGTGGGATTTGACACCAAGAAAATGAGTTGAGAGTATGGAAACCACCATGACAAAGTGCTTTGTCTCCCTGCTGGCATTCCTTGGCTTGATGGCGACAGGATTGATGGACGCCAATCAAGCCGCAACATCCAACACCGCCGCGTCCTCACAGGCAGAGAACAAAGCGCCGGCGTTCGAGGTCGCTGCGATCAAGCCCAGCGATCCGATGGCGCGCGCCAATGGCTGCTTCATGAAAGGCCAGCCCGGGGGGCAAACCTTCATTGGGCGCTGTATCACGGTGCGACTCTTGATCACGTACTCCTACAAAATCATTGACAGCCAGCTTGTGGGCAGCCCGAACTGGCTGGATACCGAGCTCTACGATTTCGATGCGAAGGCGGATCATTCCCTGACCCGCGCTGAACTGGCTCCCCTGTTTCAGACAATGCTGGCAGACCGGTTCAAACTGCAATTTCATCGCGAAACCCGTACCATGCCGGCCCTGGTGCTGACAGTGGACAAGGCCGGACCGAAAATGAAACCGAACGACGGCCCAAATGAGTGGGAGATTGCCATTACCTCGGCCCCCGGATCTTCGATTCCGAAATTCAAAGGCACAAGGTGTCCGACGTCGTATCTGAGTTGGTGGATCGCGCAAAGGCAGAATCGGCCGGTCCTGGACAAGACGGGTCTGGATGGATTTTGGGACTTTACGTTGGAGTTCGTGCCGGATGGTTTTGGGGAGGGGCGGCGGAAAGGCCTCAGCGACGAGCAAATGACGGCTCCGGACGGACCCACGCTTCCCGTCGCGCTGCGAGAGCAACTTGGCCTGAAGCTGGAACCCGAGAAAGGTCCGGTCGACGTGTACGTGATCGACCACGTGGAAAAAGCCACGGGAAACTGAAAGAAACTTCGCGGCAAGGCGGTCATAAATCGCATGTGGCGCTCCTCATACCCGCCAAAGCGCTTACTCTCCGGCTCGATCGGGTTGTCGTCCACTCGAAAAGAGAATCGCGCATCGCGGTTCGCCGAGGGCTGTTTGGGCCACGCCCGTTCCGTGAGAGCCTGAAGGTTCCTTATCGGTAGCGTTCTGGCGCGCCATGACCGTGCATTTTCCGCGTGGCGTAATCCGGGCCGAGGCTTTCCGGATCGGGACTGGCATTCCTTTGGCTGCCCTCCTAATGCCGATCGGCATTCCGAACTACAACCGTAAGACTGATCGGCTTCAGTTCGGAACACTGATCGGCATCGGATCGGAATGACTGATCGACATCATCGGAATGCGCACCATGTCAGGAGTTTGCTGTTCCGTTACTTGCGGTCGGGACCTGACCGAAGACCCGTGTTGGACTGCGATTGGGAAATGCGAACTGCCTTTGCTAAGGCATCTTTCGGTCGGGATTTTCCTCGGGATGCTTCTGTATATATTCCTGAAGTCTCGTTTTTAAACGTCGGGTCAATCTTTGTCAGAACGTCCACCAACGGAATGGCAAACCTCCTGATCGTGGGGGCACTCTGCGCCCAAGCCAGGGGCATGACCGGCAGAATAGAGAAGAACAACGTTCTTGGAAGTAGCTTCATCTCTCAAGTCCTATTGCAACCATTAGGAACCGCCGGCCGAAGCTGCGATGCTTGCTTGATTGCTAGTCCTACCTCCCGTACTTATAGTGAGTGGCACAGCCGGTCCTGTGGGGGAATTAGCCGGAACTTGAACATTAACCTGATACAGCCCAAGGTATCCTGGAGCGAGGCCGGAAAACGACACGGGAGCGGCTATTCCGCCGATCGAAACCGTAATCGGGCCGGCGGAAGTATAAGACAGCGGGCTGGCATCCGACAAAGCACCGGTGGCGGGCTGGTTAGTCACTGCTCCCAGGCCGGTGCAATAAATCGTAATGTACTCGCCAGGCTGCGCCGGACGTGATCCTGGAAACGCTGCCGCCGGAGCTACTATGGAAGCGGTGTTGGCAATCAACGCCGCTGCCTGGCCCGCGGAACTCAGCAAGAAGATCCCCGGCGCCGCAGCAGCCACGGGAACGTTGATAGAGGCGCTGGTCAGATCGCCGCTGGTAACGGTCAAAGCAGCTTGGGCTTGTCCGCTGAGTTGCCACGGAACTTGAAAATTAATCTGCTGCGGCGACACCGCGAACAACGGCGCCACGATACCTCCGATGAGCACCGTGACGCCGTCCGGCGAAGAACCGAAGCCACTGCCGAAAACCGAAGCAATGCTTCCCGGAGCGACCGGAGCGCCGATTGCGAAGCTGGCGCCATTGAGAACCGCGCCGCTGGGGACCACGGGGGGCGCCGCCGCCTTGGGAGGGGAAGCATACGCTAGAGTGACGTTTGAACCATTGGTGACTATGTCGCCCAAGGCCGCAGCATTTGCACTGCTGAGGACGGTTGCGGCTCCGTTTTCCGGGGTGATCGTCACGTTGGTCAGGCCGATGTCCATGGTTCCTACCAACGCGGCGCCGTTCACGGTCTGGAATCCAATCGAGTTTTCAAGTTTAGAAGCCGGCGTGAATACATTCTCAATGTTGAGATTCAGCACGCTCGGTTCCGCCGGGTCTAATACAGGGCACGTCGTGGCTCCATTTAACGCGCAATCGAAAGGCAGAATTTTCAGGCTGAACAATACGCGAGGAGCGTCTTCCACGTAGATGTTCCGGAAGACAGAGGGAAGCAATGCACCGTAGTTAGTGCCTGGGATCATCAGCGATGCCACGATGGCGTCATTGTCGGAATTGAGAGTCGTGCTGGTCCAACTGGGAGTGTTGGGCAAACTCCAGTCTGTCTTCACGACGTAAACGCCGTCGATCAGACAATCGTCTCCCGGGGAATTGTCGGACCAGCCCAGGTTGATCACGCCGCCGTTCCAACCCTGCCAAACCGTGGCGTTGGTGAGGGTGATGTAGGAGCCCCACATTTTGAGGGAATCGTCACCGCTGCGGACAAATACGTTGGAAACGCGAACGGTCAACCCCATTTGAATTCCATCGTTGTTGCCATTCCACGCGATGATCTTCATGTTGTTAATCGTGCTGTTTGCGAACCAGTCGGTGGCGTAGTAGTTATTGTCGGAGATGATTAACCCGTCCACCACGAAACCATCGCGCACGGTTGGAACCCCGTTGATTTTAGCCGGAAGGGGAACCCAGGAGATAGCTTGATACCCGTCGTCTGCATAGCCGCTGGTAGTGTTGCAAACCCGGTACGCGTAGTTAAAGCGGCTGACATCAAGCACGCCCGCGCCGTAGATTGTCCTTGTATGACCGGCGCCGCTTTGCGTGAAACGCAATTTGCCCTGTAGCCAGCCGCCCGGTCCGAGAAAAATGTTATTGATATTCGCCGGCACGACGAATGCCAACGCTCCCGTCGAGGCGACAGCCACTGTTCCCTCGATGTCCAAGGTATCGAAGCCGGAGAGATTGCCGGCAAGATCCGCGGCGGTGGCAATGACTTTCACGTTGCTGCCCACCGGCCTGGTGTAGGGCGGATTGAGAAAGATGGCTAAACCCTGAATGGCGCCGCTTGCCTGCGCATCCCCGTTCCAATAAAGGATAAACTGATCCCCGTCGAAAGTAGCCGATGTCGTTAGTGAGAGCTGGACTATGGTGGGGCTAACCGACGCGATTTGAACCCCCTTGGCCGCCGGGCGGACTGACATCTGGCCGATTGCCGGGAAATTGGAGCCGAATATCTTGGTCACGCGGAGCGCAACGGCGACGCCGGCGCTGGCGGGAATACTCACGAACGACATCGACTCGTCCGCGGGGTAAGCCGAGGCTTTGATGTAAGGCGACGAATTTGTCCCGCCGTAGTAGCTGATGTAGGTTTGCGCAGCGGTAAACGCTCCGCTGCCGCCCAACTGGTATTGGACAGAATAGCGATCCGACGTCATGGGATAGGTCAGTGGCGGATTCGGGTAGGTCGACACATCGGTAGTTAAGGGACACTGCTGGGCTAGAGCGCCTGAAGCGAATGCGAAGAGGAAGAGATTCACATGGTGCGAGTTCATTTATCGTCTCTCATAAATGGTTTCTATTGAAGAGATATCACAGCGCCAGAGGGAGTCCCGATGCCGCCTACGGTTGCCAGCAGCGAAACATCCCCCGTGCCAAGGCCCGATGGAACGGGTAGGTTGAGCTGATACAAGCCGGCGCCGGATAAGCCCACAAAACTCGGAGTGACACTCACGTTATCGATTTTGAGTGTTACCGGATTGGTGGTTGGCGCGGCGCCGGAAAACGTCTGGCCGGCGAGGACCACCGGATTAGTGGGCCCGAATCCGGTTCCGAATAACTCAACAATGTCACCTGCCTTGGCGGCAACGGTTGGATAGCCGAGTGACGTTCCGCCCGGTCCGATAATGTCGTATGTGCCGCCGCCATAGGCGCCTTTACCATTCGATCTCAGGATGATGCCGGCTACGTGCGTGGCGTCGAGCAAGAAGAACGATGGGCCAAATTGAGCCAACGTTGCGGTGGATGCTCCGCTGCCAGTCGCAGTAGTAATCACCACGGGTAGGGCGCCTGTCGCACTGACATTAGGGACCTGCAAGTTAATCTGTCCATAGCTGACATAGGAGAGATAAGCCGCCTTGCCGCCGATAGTCACGCTGGTTCCG
>Ga0182018_10000289_pt1 | contig 66579 bp, 65 predicted proteins | sample 812P2MmetaG_FD_120490 | JGI IMG/M metagenome (GOLD analysis project Ga0182018, IMG submission 120490) | Permafrost microbial communities from Stordalen Mire, Sweden - 812P2M metaG | ecosystem: Environmental > Terrestrial > Soil > Wetlands > Permafrost | place: Sweden: Stordalen | collected... | reverse complement strand
TCCATGCTGCGCTTCTCCTTCTGATGCTTGAGGCCGCGAATGCGGACCTCGTTCAACCATCAGCCTGAAGCGCAGCACCCAAAACATCCAGCCATCCGCTGGGCGGCCGATTACCCCATCTTTCGGGCGCAAAGCAGACACCCCCGGCGATGGAGCCCAAGCATTTTTATTTGGATTGTTGGCAGTGCGCCGCTGAGAACACCGCAGGCGCCCTGCCCGTCTGCTCACCGCATACTGGCTGGTGATTTTGTGGGTACGCAAGGAGCCAATCTCATAATATATTGAAATATATAAGATATTACTGGTTGGGGGTTCCGCCACCACCCTGTCTTCCCAATTTGTTTCTTTGGCACGCACGGCCAACTCTCGTCAGCGGCCGCCCGCCCCACATCACGGTCACACCGCCATGCGCACGTCGCCGCCGGCGGGCGGCGGGATCGACAGGCCGTCGGTCGCATATTCATTGAGCTTGTTGCGCAGCGTGCGGATTGCGATGCCGAGAATGTTGGCAGCGTGCGTGCGGTTGCCGAGGCAGTGCTTGAGTGTCTCCAGGATCAGATCGCGCTCGACATCGGCGACGGTGCGCCCGACCAGGGCGCGCGTCACGGCTTGGGCGGCGAACGCCGCATGGGTGACTACCGGTGGTTTCGATTGTTCGAGGCCCGCACCGTCGCCCGCGACGTAAACCGTATTGGCAAGATTGGCGGTCCGGAAAGCACGCAGCCTGAGCTTAACGCCGTTGGAGTCGTCCTCAACCAGCAGGATATCCGCGCGTTGATCAAGCATGATTTGGAACCTTCGTTGTGAAACAGCACGTCGCCGGTGATTCATCACCGTTGCGCCCCGGATGCGTTGGTCATGGCGGACCCATTTGCCTTTGGACCTAATTCGGAGGCCGCCGCAGCCTCCGGCTCCCAGCCGGGAAGATCGACATGAAAGATCGCGCCGCCGCCGGGAGCATCATCGAAGCTCACCTCGCCGCCGAGCCGCGTGACGATTTGCTTCACGATGTTCAGTCCGAGTCCGGTGCCGCCTTCCCGCCGCGCGTCCGCAGTGTTGGCTTGCGCGAATTTTTCGAAGATGCGCCCCCTGAAGTCTTCAGGAACGCCGTGGCCGTGATCTCGCACGGAAATTCGGACTTTGCCGTTGCGGCTTTCGATCGCGACCACAACTTCGGAGTCCCATGGCGAGAATTTGACTGCATTCGAGAGAAGATTGGTAAGGACCTGGGCCAACCAATCCGGGTCGACGCGCATCTCGCCGGCCACCGAAGCGGCGTCGAGCGTAATGCGCACACCGTAAGTATCGGCAAACCCGCGATTGGCCTCGATTGCCTGCTCGACAAGGGAGCGAACCTCGACTTGTCTCAGAGCGAAGACGACCTTGCCGGACTCGATCTTCTCCATGTCGAGAAGGCTGCTGACGAGCCGCACCAGTCTTTGACTGTTGTCGTGCGCGATCGTCAGCAAACGCATCATCGGTTTTGGCACCTTCTTGCCCGCACCGCTGATCAAAAGGCCAAGTGCGCCCGAGATCGAGGTGAGCGGTGTGCGTAGCTCGTGGCTCACCGTCGCCACGAACTCGTCCTTGAGCCGCTCGAGGTTAAGGCGGTGGGTGATATCGATGATCGCGCCGAGAATTAGGACCCCTTCATTCGTCTGAATCGGGCTCAGCCCTACCTCGACATAAATCTCGCTGCCGTCCTTGCGCAGGCCTGAAAGCGTCCGGTTCTTTGCCTCACGAATTTGGGGATGAGCCGTAAATTGGCCGTGGTACTGGGCCTGTAGAACGCGCAAGCTTGCGGGAACGAGAACATCAACAGCCTGGCCGATTAATTCCTCACGGCTGTAGCCAAATATCCGTTCCATCTCGCTGTTGGCCAGCATGATCTTTCCGAGCGGCTCGACTAAGACAATGCCGAACGGGCAGGCATCGATCGCAGTCCAGAATATCGTGTCCGGTTTGATATTCGCGCTCGCGGACGGCCAAAGTGTGCCCGCGATCACATGCGTACCAGTGATATCCGGATCTGGCTGGATGGCGCGACCGGACATCGAATCGGTCGTTTTATCAGCCGTCACAGTCGGAAGTTGTGATACTTCAAACGGCAAATTATCCTCCGCGATGATATCTCGTTGTCTCAGGCAAGATCCGCATAATCCGAGCGCCCGCTATTCGCGAGCCACGCGTTGCTATCACTGACGTCTTTGCCCATGACTATGCGAACGAGGTGGACTACGTTCGAAGCGCCGAGTTTTTTCATAATGTGCTTGCGATGAATTTCGATTGTTCGCGGGCTTATTCCAAGATTTTTTGCGGCGACTTTGTTGGGTGCGCCTTCTGTAATCTGAGCCAGCACATCGATCTCCCGGCGGGTGAGACGGATGCGGCCCGGAAAGCGTCGCCATCGGATTTCGGAGGTGTCGTCCTTGTGTTGCCGGCGCGCCCAAGCGTCGATCGTTTTACCCACGCGCTCAACGAGCGAACGGACATCCGTGTGCTTTTCGATAAAATCACATGCGCCATTCTTGATTGCTTCCACTGCGACCGGAATATCGCCGCGACCGGAGAAGATAAAGATTGGCGCCGGATAATTCGCGGCATCGAGTTGCTTGAGGATGTCCAGTCCCGACGGACCCGGCATGCAGATGTCCATAAGGACACAGGCCGGTATCCGTGCCCGAGCGGCGGCGACGAAAGACGCCCCCTCGCAGAAGGTCGTCACCTGATAGCCGACTTGGCTAAACACCATGGACATCGTCTCGCGCACTAACGCGTCGTCGTCGACGATGAAAATCTCACTGCTAAGGCTGCCGTTCTGGAACATGGCCGTTGGTCCCCTGCCCTAAAGGGCTTGTGATTCGTGGTTGGCGAGAGCCGGAATTATTTCGAACGGTTTGGAGCGAGCCGCAGAAGCGGCCGACGTCTTCACGCGGTAATAGTCGACTATGAACACGCGGACCGCGGACGAGAGGCTGCCCTGATGGCATCTGCGAATCGTGACAAGAAGCGCGGACAGGGTCACGCGGTCGGCCCGAGCGATGTCCTTCAACCCTTCCCAGAACTCCTCCTCAAGGCTGATGCTCGTCTTGCGACGGGCGACGTTGACAGATCGCTTGATGACCGTGGATTTCACGATTGCTCTCCTCGTTCAGGCAACGCGAGATCGGTTGATAGCCGGCAATGGCAGTAGCCGCCGTCGTTGCGCACGCCGAGTGACATCCAAACTCCGACGCGCGAATTGTACTTACAGATTTTTGCTTGTTGAATCCTACCAGATGCTTCACGCAATACGTACTTGTACGTGATTCAGTTCAAAGAGCGGCGTAATATGAGGTAATGTCGGAGACATCGTTTCGTTAAACCTAGAACTTTTTACGTAACGAGCGGCGATGTCCGCCGGCAATTCGGACAAACATTTGGCGAAGGGCACGAATTCAGCTCCTCGGACGGCCGATGGCGCTGAGATCGCGGGTGAAGTGATCGAACGTCGGAGACGGCATGAGGCGTTCGAGGCGGCGGCGCGATTCGCCATGCCAATCCAGATGCGGCTCGATCAACTTGTCGATGATCTGTCGAACTCCGCCCCGATCATTCGCCTTCGCGGCGACCGGCGCAGCGGAACGAACAAACTGAAAGGCTTCAATCGCGATGCCGCTCGTGCCGTACGAAGCGTTTGCTTCAGGATAGCAATCAATATCGTGGTCGAGCGATGATTCTTTCGGCGTCGAAATGCCGGAACATAGCTGCCGAGCGGTATTTCGATCGTGATCGGATCGCGAGCACCCTCGCCAACGAAATAGCGCGCAAGAGCTTTCCGCATCCGGGCCGCCTCGACGCGAACGATCGGATCAACTTGCGGGTCAAAATACTCACCACGCCGGAGCGCCTGCATGCCGATAGTGTAGCTCTTAATGTGCCCGGTCTTGCCGCCGAGGACCGATTCCACGATAAAGCGAAGAAAGGCGACGAGCTGGGGCGACCGACGAAAACCGGGACTGGCAACAATGCACTCCAGCGCGGCGCGAATCTCCTCCGCCGTGGGAATATCGTCGCTATCGGTCACAGCCGTCATGAGATCGGGCTTTTCGAAGAGAGCTGGCGCACGGGACGCTGCCATGCTCTATCGCCACAATCGAGCTTGCGCTTGAGTTGCGGTGGTTGTCTGTGCAATATCGTACAATCTAACCAACTAGCCGTCGGAATTTACCTGACATAGGAGGCGCGTTGATATTATTCACGCGTCCGACCGGACAACGGCGCCGACAAATCTCGAGTTTAAAAAAATAGCCGCGCGAGAAAAAACGGCGCAGCGGCCAGTATAATCTCGCCGACTGCCTAACATGTGTTGGCTGAAAGGTTCTGCGCCGCCTTAGGGCATATACGTACTCATACTCATATTCGATTTTAGAGCGGCTTCGCTTTGATAATCGAGATCGATCGTGTAGCGCTCGCATACCAGCTCGTTGATTTGGCCTTCGCCATTCGAACCGCCGCTTTCTTGGTCTCTGCCGCAGACAGCTTCGTTTTTGAAGCAACTGCAGCGACGCGTTGCCGCAGCGTCAAAATCTCGTCCTTCACGAGCAATTTGACACGCCTGAGTCCAGCGAGCTTCAGATCGTCGCACGAGGAGCGCATCAGCTCTCCGTGAATCTGTTGATCCAGCGCATGGTGCCGTCTCTCGAGCGCCGCAAGATGCGTTTGAATGGACATTTGAGATCTCGCCTTATGCCGCGATATCGTGGAACGTGAGGGTTATTTACCTTTACGGTTCAGACGCCATTTGGTTTTTCCAGGTGGCGAAAGGCGCTTTAACTTCTCGATCTCACCATACGCGGCAAGCTTACTGAGACGTCCGCCAACGTAGTGGGGACTTTCGCCGAGCCCCGCTGCGACTTCAACCGAAGTTAGCCCTTCGGGAGTAGCCCGCATTAATTCTAGGATCAGTCGTTTTTCGATCGACACTTTTGCCTCCACTGTTATGCGGGTTGCTCATTTGCCTCCAATCCGGCGCACCGAGCATGCCCGCCAGACCGGATTATGTGACTTCTGCTTGCGAGAGACTTTTGAGCCGCAGGCACGCGGTCAGAATTTCGATCGCTCGATACGGCTTTTGGAAAAATAGACTGCCGGCGACGCACCGATCACGATTGCCCGAATTTGCAGACACATATACGGTGGGTATATCAGCTTGTGCCGCCCGGAATGTTTCGGCCACGTCGAAGCCGCTCGCCGACCCCGGCAGCTGAATGTCGGTAAACACCACATCGACCACTACGCCCGAATTACAAATATCGATGGCGCGTTCTCCCGTCGCAGCTTCGACCACCGCACACCCGGCCTCTTGAAGATAGCCCACGATGCTTTCGCGCACGAAGGGCTCGTCCTCGACCACCAGTATCGTCATGGCGGGAATAGGGTTTGACTCCGGCATTAGCGCACTCCCAACCTCGCGACAGGGTCGCCAGGACGATCAAGTTGAATTTACCGATCCATACGCATGGTCTTGCTCGTTTGAGTTCCGCTGTGACTGAAACCCGGCTCGGGCCGTCAGGCGCGCGTCATTTCAATCGCCGCCTGCATGCGATCGATCGCAGTGTGGGTTCCTGAGAGACGTTGCAGCGTGCTTTTGCTCAATGTGCAGAAATAGCACACCGTCATATTCGTCGTCCCGACATCGCTTCTGATCGCGGTCGAGCGGATCGGAGGTGACGGTCGCCGATGAGCTGAATGTGACCGTAAAGCGCGTCCCGCGGCCATTGTCTCCGGGGAAGATGTGCAACTCGCCCCCAATGTCCTTCACAAGCGACAGTATGATTTTCATTCCAAGGCCTTTGCTCTTCGCGGGATCGAATCCTGCCGGCAATCCAGGCCCGTCGTCCAACACCGATAGCGAATGACTGGTAGGCGAGATCGAGTCAACTCGAACGGCGATATTGCCTTTGGCGTATTTCGCCGAATTGGTGATCAGCTCGTTGACGATCAAGCCGGGCGGTGTGCCGAGCGTTGCCGGTAACCCAAGATTTCCGCTTTGAACGGCGATGGTGTAACCGGCCTGCTCCTCAAACAGCAGACTCGAAAGGCCCTCGCATAAGTGCTGGAGATATTCCTTGAGCTCCACACTTTCTTGCCCATCGAGAGAATGTAGCCGTTGATGCACGCGTCCAAGCGCGGCAATGCGGCCAGCCGCAATAGACAAATGGACAGCCGCTTCGGGCGTCGCCCTCACGGCTTGCAACACCAGCATGCTGACAACCAGTTGCAGCCCGTTAAAAACCCTGTGCTCGAATTCCTGCAACCGCGCGCTTTGGCGTCGCACCGAGTGGACGTACTCTTGTCGTAAGATTTCTTCGCGCGCGAGCAACCCGGTCACTTCGGCCTTCAGCGCATCATACCACCCCCGCTCGAACAAACTATGCGCAACGCTGTGGCGCCATGGAAAATTAAGAACAGCTACGGGTGATGGTAAGCTGGAATCGCTCATGGTCCGCCTCCAGGCGTTCTCGTTAAGTTAAAAACGCAAGTCCAAACACACCTCCTTTGGGTAAGACGACACAACAAATCGATGCCGAATGACTGAGAAGATGATTGTTTCGCGCTCCGCGCAGGGCGAACTGCGGAAGGCTGGACGGGCAACAATGCCCTCCATCGCGGCCAGAATCTGTTCCGCCGTGGGATTATCGTTGCCGTCGTTCACGACCTTCATAAGATTGTAGTTCTGCGAAGGACAGCATGGCAAGTCGCGACGAGTTATCGTTCGACTCAACCCAGTGATTTGCGTTCGTTCGCGGCAGGCTGTCTGTTCAAGTTTGGACAGCCACGCCCGGCCGGGGTCGCCTGGGTTGATATTGTGCGCGGATGGAACTGACGCAGTCGCCGAGAATGTTTGCGTTACAAAAAGGGAACTCGCGCCGACATGCATCGGCTCAGCTGGTGTAGCCAACCGACCGTCGGCACAATTCTAACTTGAAATATGTGGTTGTTGAAGCAGAACGAAGTTCAGCAGAGATTTGTGAATTTCTATTTTGCCGTTGTATTCTATCAAGCCAAACTTCCTAAGCTTGTTCATGAAGAAATTCACGCGAGACCGCGTCGTGCCAATTAATTCAGCGAGCGTCTGTTGGCTCACCGCAATTGATATCGGTTCCGGGCCGACGTTCTTGTCATAATTGGCCAACAGCAAAAGAGCCCGTGCCAGCCGCATCTCGCTGGAATTGAATAATTGGTCGACCAAGTCCGCCTCAACTCGGGCGGTTCGAGTCAAAAGATGGGTCAGAAAATAGTCGGCAAACTGGGGCTCGTGACGGAGCGTGTCCGCCAAAGTTTTCTTTTCCAGTCGAATAATCTCGCATGCGGTCATTGCGGCGACGGAAGCCAAACGCAGCGGTTTCCCGGTCAGGGCTCCCTCGCCGCAGAATTCGTCCGGCCCCCGGATTGCGACAATGACTTCTTTGCCACGCGCGGAATTGATGGTGACTTTAACCTTGCCCCTGTGGATGTAAAAAACGGAGTCTGCCGAGTCTCCCTGCGAGTAGACCATTTGATTCGCTCGATAATTCGATACGCTCGATCCCATGGATTTTTGACTGAGAAATCTCATGACATCGAATGAACGGTGTTTTGCATGTGTTGGCATTTTAATTTCCACGACATCCGAACCGTTGCCAGAAAGCGCTGACTCTTGCGGCGCTACGAAGCCCTGGGCGGGCAGCGCGTTAAGGCGCGCGGTAATATATTCCGGCATTCAGGGAAGTTTTGGAATCTGGGCGGCGTGATACGCACTAAAGCCGTGCCGTCGATGTCACATCGACGACTTGGCTTGGACTGGCTGATCTTTCAGAAGCACACTCAACAACGAGGTATGGACTTCGAGTTTGCCGTTGTAGTCGATAAATCCCAGGTCACGAAACTTGTTCATGAAATGGTTCACACGCGATCGAGTCGTGCCAACCATTTCAGCAAGTACATCCTGCTTGATCTCCGCAACGATCGGTTCCGGCCGGCCTTCTTTGCCAAAATTGGCCAATAGCAGCAGCACCCGGGCAAGCCGCTTCTCGGTTGAGTTGAAAAGCTGGTCGACCAGGTCTTCTTCAGCCCGGGCGTTCCTAGCCAGGATATGCGTTAGGAAAATCTGTGAAAATGCGGGCTCGTCCCGGATAATTCTTGTGATCTCCATCTTCTCCACGCGCATGACCACGCATTCCGTCATGGCCGTCGCTGTCGCCAGACGCCTCGGCTGTCCGGCCAAGCATCCTTCCCCAATGAACTCGTCCTTACCGTGGATCGCGACGACGGCTTCCTTGCCTTGTGTGGATAAGACGGTGACTTTGACGTTGCCCTTTTTGATGTAAAAAACGGCATCTGCGTCGTCGCCCTGTGCAAAAATGATCTCTTTCTTTGGATAGCTGGAAATGATGCGGCCGGCACTGACAGTCTCGAAAAACGTCGTAGGATCAAAGCGCCGCGCCGATTTGGCGAGTTTACGCATGATGCTCATCCGTCGTGCTCTTTCGCGAGTCGATACCCAATTTTGAACACTATCGCAGCGGCCGCGCTGTCTTAAATTGTACACTATCGTACTTTTCAGCAATTTATCGACAGGACGATAAAGAGGCAATTGAGCGACCTATGCGCAAGTCCTTGGCATCACCCGACAGATTGAACGGTGCGACGAGCCTCCGATGGCTTTGCGAGCAAATAACCTTGGGAGTGGAGCGCGCGCCATGACAGGATTTGGCGCATACTTGCAGCGAAACCATGCGGATATATTATATCTAAAAAGGTCCAATTGTCATTGCCTTGTCGTCCAAGCCGCGCTTTGAGTGAAGCGCAATTCCGGCGGCTTGTTTCGAATGATTCCAGAGCAACCAAATTCGACATCGTATAGAGACCGCGCCGCGATCTACGCCTGGTGTGCCTCGCAGGTTGTTTCGGCGGAGGCCAAGGCTGCGCTCCTTTATTTGGAGCAAATGTGGAACGACATTGCAGACGTAGCGGAAGCAATTGACGAAAACAGATGGCACTTCTCGCTCGACCGCGAACCTCGCCATTTACCGCCTGAGTAAGTCAGCCGCCCTGGCCTTAATCTAGATTTCAATATTGCTGTTCATGCAGAACGAAGTTCAACAGGGCTTGGTGAATCTCCAGCTTGCCGTTGTAATTGATCAAGCCCATTTTCCGAAACTTGTTCATGAAAAAATTCACGCGGGATCGCGTCGTGCCGATCAACTCGGCAAGCGTCTCTTGGCTCACCGGAATGGATATCGGTTCTGGACCAAATTCGGTGCCATAATTGGCCAACAGCAGAAGGGCACGCGCCAGCCGCATCTCGCTGGAATTGAACAACTGGTCGGCTAGGTCCGCCTCAACCCGGGCGGTTCGAGTCAAAAGATGGGACAGAAAATAGCCGGCAAACTCCGCGCTGTGACGGAGAAGAGCCGCCAAGGCTTTCTTCTCTATTCGAATAATCTCGCTCGCCGTTATTGCTCTGACCGAAGCCAGACGCAGCGACGTCCCGGTCAGGGCCCCTTCGCCACAGAATTCGTCCGGCCCGCGGATCGCGACGACGGCTTCCTTCCCACGTGCGGACGTGACGGTGACTTTGACCTTGCCCTTGTGGATATAAAAAACTGAATCCGCCGGGTCTCCCTGTGCGTAGACAATTTGATTTGGCCGATAATTCGAAACGCCGCGGCCATTGATCCGCTGCTTGAGAAATCCCATTACGTCGAATGCGGCGGCCTTTGCACGCGCAGGCATGGTCAGCTCCTCGATTGACCGCTCGCCCTAAAAAACGTGACGGTAGATTCTTATCGCCCTGTGACGACGTGAGGTTAGATTTTACTGCCACCGCGGCATAGGCGCAACGCCGAGTTGCGCTACAGATCCGCACAGCTGGGTACGGCAGTTTTTTCGTCGCGATATGCCAATACTGACCTGTGTAAGTATTATTGCGTAATATTACTTCGATTATTAGCCATAACTACTTTCATTTCAAATTATAGCCTAAACTATTCTATAAGTTTTTAAGACAGTGCATGCGATGCACAGGGACTATGCAGGGGAAGAGCAAGCAATGAGCTCCGATCTATTTGCCGAGCGCCTCGCCCGGGTGCGCCAGCGTTTTATCTCGTCGCTCGAAAGTAAAATCGAGGACACTTACGCCGCTTTGCCAAAGCTTTCCGGCGATGGCCGCGACGTCACCAGAGCGCTTGAGGAAACCTATCGCCGCATCCACGGCATCGTCGGCGTCGGCCCGACCGTGGGCTTCGCCGCCACCGGCAAAGCGGCGAGGACCGTCGAGAACGTGCTGCTCGGACCATATCGGGCCACCCGCGGTCTAGCGTCAACCGAAGCCGACGCGCTCACGAAGGCGCTCCACGTGTTGCGCGAAGCGGCGCGGCAGGAATTGCAAACAACCTACACCAACTGGCGGTAATCATGTGCACCATGCGTATCCAGACGGCCATTGTGGATCCCGGACTTCAGCATATCGACATCGCCGCGCCAACGAGCGCCGAGCGCACCGGTCTCGGCTATACCGAATTTGGAGCACGCTATAGTTTCTTGGAGGACCCAAGCTGGGTCTTTTCCGGCCAGGCGACGCTGCGCGTGCCCGGCACCGACGATGCGTCGAACCCGACCGCGGTCGGCTATACCGATGTCGAGGCCGACTTGCGCTTGCTACTCGGTCACAACTTCAAGATCGCCGACTTGCCGGCCTTCTTCGACCTTGAGGTGGCCGAACGCGCGCGCACCGCGGGTTATCCCAGCGAGTTCCACGCCGATGCGACGCTCGGCGTGAAGGTGCTCCCACAATGGCTGCTGCTGGCGCAGAGTTTCAATGTCATTTCGGAAGGCTCCGGGATTTCGATCTTCGGCGGTAGCTACGAATACTACAAGCTCCAGCTCAGCGCGGTCTATGAGGTCACTCCGACATGGTCACTGCAGGGCGGCGGCTTCACCACCTATGCCGGCCGGAACGCACTCCAAGAGAACGGACTGATCTTCGGCGTCTGGCATCAGTTCCGGTGAACGCGCCTTAGCCGCGGTTGCAGCTCGGCGTCCACGCGTACATCAGAACATGTTCCGCGGGTTTGCCCTGCACCGTGAAATCGGTGTCGGTCAATCCGCCGGCGTCCGGATCAGTGAGCCAGCTCCAGACCAGGACGCCGCTTATGGCCGGACGATCGAGAATTGCGAGCCAGTCGGTCTGCACCTCGGCCTGCAGCGCCGGATCAGGAGCGACTATGCGTTCCTCCGCGCTCTCCCACGGTTTCGCGGCGGCGCCCTGTGCGGATCGCAGGCCGATTTCGCCGACGACGATTGATTTTGCGGTTCGCACTGCTAGCTCATCGAGGCCACCCGCGGCCGCGCGCATGACGCTCAGCCGATACGCGCGGTCGTCGTCATTGCCGAGCGGCGGGTAGAGCGAGACACCTATGAGGTCGAGCTTGTCCCAGAACGGAACCGCTTTGGCTCCCTTGACATTATGCGCGATATAAAGCAAGCGGCCGGAATAGAGGCTGCGTGCCACTCGATCAGCGCGCCCCATTCCGGTCGCTGCGTTGTTCCGTCAAGTTCAGTGCCGATCGCGAGCGCCTCCGCCTGTTCCTCTTCAGCAATGCGCGCGATCCGCTCCAACGCACTTTGATAGTTCGAGAACCATGCACGCCAGGTTTCTTCCGAATTCATGGCGACTGTGCCGGCCCAACTCTGCGGTACCACACGTGAGGCTTCACCAGAACGCTCAGGCCGAGCGCGTGGGCATTGCGGATCGCGGCGCGCAACTGCGCGTCCGTCACGTCCGTGCCGCGAGCAAGATCGGGGCTCGACGGTCTCCCCTGCCAGAAAAACGGAATAATCGCGACCGCTGTCGCACCGATGAGCTTGGCTTCGGCGAGCGATCGCTCGGCCGAGGTACTTCCGAACGGGTGGTCCGGCACTGCGACGATATTGACGCCATCGAGCCGCTGCGCGATCGCCGGGGTCGCGGCAAGGCCCGATAGCAACACTGCGGCCAGCATGCCTCGAAGCACTTGGTTTCGCAGAACCCGCCCTCCCTTAGTCTTGGGTAATGCGTGCCCGAATCCGGCCAAGCGCACGCTCGACGCCGTTGGTTTCGGCATGGCTCGCGAAGTTTCCATTGGCGGGCTTCAGCGAGCGCTACGGATTAAGATCCCTCGCGCCATCGCGAAAAGTGGGGCGGACTTCGGTGCACGTGGAGCCAGTACGGCAGGTAGAATTTCCGGGCCCGCCCCTTTGAATTTCGTGACGCACCCGCACGCTAGGCCGCAGTTCCTAACCGGAACTTTAGATGGGACTACCCAGAATCCGCTAGTCGCGGACCAAGCGGCGTCACTTGCCGAGCGCGCCTAAGAGCGGGCCGAGTCGCTTCTCGTAGACCCGCCAGCGCCCGACGGCGCTTTTGTAGATCGGCTGGCGGACCTGCGTCGCGCTTGCGGTTCGCACCGGCCGGTGGGTTTCGTGGAACGACAGGCAGCGTTCGTCCCACGGCAGGCCGCAATAGGCGATGATACGGCGCGCCTGTTTTTCGAGATTAGCGACCACGTCTTCATACTGCACGTCGAGAATGCTTTTCGCCGGCAGCACGCGGTGCCAATGCGTCATCAGCCGCTCGTAGCGTTTGTAATAGCGTCCGAGCTCGGCAAGATCGTAAGTGTGGTTCTGTTCCGCAGTGAACAGCTTCGAGTAGCAGGAAATGCACGTGTCGACCGGATCGCGAACCGAGTGGATGATTTTCGCATTCGGCAAAGCCAGGTGGATGAGGCCGGCGAAGTAATAGTTCGATGGCATCTTGTCAGTGACGCGCTCGCCAGTGGGCGCAAGTTTGCGTACGTCCGCGATGTAGCGGGAACCGATCTGCCGCAGCGCCGATGCGTCGAGCGCCGGCATGAAATCCGGATAACGAAGCAAATTGCCGTCCGGCCCGCGCACGGTGAGGATGACGTCGTTGAAGGTCTGCAATTCACCGGCCCCGTGCACCATCGGATGGCTGGCGATGATCTGCTCGACGAGCGTCGTTCCCGAGCGCGGCATTCCGATCACGAAGATCGGCATATGCGAGGGATCGCCGCCGCCGGACTTTTGCGCGATCAATTCGCGCGTAAAGACGGCTTCGATCCGGTCGAACAAGCCGAAAACCGAGGGTTCGTCATAGGATATTGTCGTGCGCTTGGCGGAGTTTCCGGCAAGAAAATGGGCGAACGAGCGCTTGTATTCCTTCAAATCCGCATAGGCTTTGCCGAGCGCGAAATCGAGCTGCAGGCGATCGGTTTTCGATAGACCTTCGGTCTTTGCCGCGAGCGCTTCCATGGCGGCGAGATGCGGGTCGCCGGGCACGAATTTCTTGGAATCCGCGAGATTTACGTAGACCCCGCTGATATTCGGATCGAGCCGGATCGCCGCCAAATAGGCGTCTTGCGCTTCCTGCAGCTGGCCGAGCTCTTTGAGCACATTGCCCATATTGTTGTAGGCGTCGGCCAGGTCGGGCTTGAGCGTCAATGCGCGCCGATAATGCGCGAGCGCATTGGCAAGGTCGCCCCGTTCGAAAGCAATACGGCCGCCCAGGTTGACGGCGTCGTGGTTGTTGGCGTTGAGCGCCAGCGCGCGCTCGTTGGCGCCGGCAGCTTCCTCGACTTTGTGCTGGTCGAGCAGCACGGTCGCGAAATGCACGAAGAGTTTTTCGTCGCGCGATTCGATCGTGAGCGCCCGGCGCATGAGATCGGCGGCTTCGTCGAGCCGCTCGAGATCCTTGAGCGCCAGCGCCAGATTGTCGAGCGTGTCGGGATTGTTGGGACCGAGTTCGAGCGCCTTGCGATACACGGTCTCGGCTTCCTCGGAACGCTTTAATTCGCGCAAGCAGGTGCCGAGATTGTTCCAGGCGTCGGCGAAGGTCGGCTGCAAATCGAGCGCGCGGCGATAATCCTTCTCGGCGTCGGCGAAGCGCTTGAGCCGCTGCAGCGCATTGCCGCGGTTGCTGTAGGCTTGCGCGAAATTGCCCTCCAGCGCGACCGCGCGGTCGTAGAGGCTGAGAGCTTCATCGAATTTACCTTGATCGAACAGCGCGATACCGAGATTGCTTAATGCACCGGCGTAATTGGGATTGATCTCGATGGCGAGGCGTCCGGCGGTCACCGCATCGTCGATGCGGCCGGCGATCCGGCACATCTCGCCGAGATTGGCATGGTAGAGCGCCACGTCCGGCTTGATCGCGATGGCGCGGCGCAGATGACCGATCGCTTCCGCGGTCTTGCCAGACTGGTGCGCGATAATGCCTTGCATGTGCGCGACCTCGGCATTGTCCGGCTCGGCCGCGGCCGCCCGGCGCGTCAGATCGTCGGCATCGGCCAAGAAGCCATGGCGGCGCTTTTGCTCGGCAAGGATGAGAGCCTGACCGGGCGTCATCGCCTGCGCCGGCGGCGCAACCGGGGCTGCGGCGCGCGCGGCTTCCGCCGCCATGATCGCGGCCGCCTGCACGGCGCGGCGCTCGCCCTCGGCCTGGTACGGCGTCAGCCGCGCGGTGTCGCCTTGCGCGACGGCTTTTAATTCTTGCTCGACGCGCGCGATCACGTCGGCCATGTTCTCGCCCTTCTTCTGGCGAAACAGCCGCATGGTCGGGTACCAAGGATTATCCTCGCGATTGAGCAGCCAGCGCCAATCGGTCACCCACGGCAGCAGGACCCAGACCGGCTTGCCGAGCGCACCGGCCAGATGCGCAACCGACGTATCCACCGTAATCACCAGATCGAGCGCGGTGACGGCGGCTGCGGTGTCGACGAAATCCTCCAAAAGGCGCGCGAGCTCTTCGATTTTGGTTTTGCGCTTTAACTTCTTTAGATCGGCCGCGCGCGGGCCAAATTGCAGGCTCGCGAACGACGTGCCGCGCACGGCGAACAGCGATGACAGCAGCGGTAAGCCGACCGAACGGCGGGAATCATTGACGTGGTCGGGATTGCCCGCCCACACGATGCCGATCTTGAGGCCCTTCATTTTGGCGAGTCGCGTGCTCCACTGCTTCGCCGCATCGGCGGGCGCGCGCAGATAGGGAACCGCGGCCGGGATGGTTTCGAGCCGCGTTTTGAAAGTGCGCGGCAGGCTCAACAGCACGGCGTCGCATTGATAGGGCGCCGGATCGCCGCGGTCGCCGAGAATGGTGATGCCCGGCAGGCTCTCGCGCAACAATCTCACGAGTTGCTGGTGCACGCGCAGCGTGACTTTTCCGCCGCGCGCGGCAAGCAGCGGCATGTAGCGTGCAAATTGCAGCGTATCGCCGAACCCCTGCTCGGCCTGGACATAAATGTGCTTGCCGGCGAGATTCTCGCCCTGCCACGGAATCTCGGGAAATTTTGGGCCTTTGCGTTCGGTCGAGCGCAGGCGCCACTCGTATTCATCCCAGCCTTCGGCGAGATCGCCGCGCATCAGCAAGAGAATGCCGAGTCCGGACCGCGCATTGGCGTGGTGCGGCGCCAGCGCTATGGCGCGGCGCAACACCGCAATGCCCTCTTCGAAGCTGCCGCTGTGGTGCAGCGTGGTGCCGAGATTGGCCCAGGCGTCGGCGTAATTGGAATTGATCTCAATGGCGCGCCGATAGGCGACGACCGCTTCGTCGAAGCGCCGCAGCGCATGCAACGCGTTGCCGAGATTGCTATGCGCCTCGGCGAAATTGGGATTGGCCGCGATCGCCTTGCGTTGGGACTTGGCGGCTTCTTCGTAATCTTTGAGCTCGTACAGCGCGACGCCGAGATTGCTCAGCGCCGCGGGCATCGTCGGCTCGATCTCGATCGCTGCGCGCGCCGCGTCGGCGGCGAGCTTGGGCCGGCCGGCAAGGCGGAGCATTTCGCCGAGATTGGCGTGAAACAATGCCACCCGCGGCGCGAGCTTCGCCGCCCGCTTCACGTGCTCGATGGCATCGCCGAGCTTGCCGTTCTGGTGGCAGATGACGCCGAGCAGATGCTCGGCCTCCGGGACGTTCGGCTGCGCTTGGAGGATTTGGCGGCACACCGCCTCCGCCTCCATCAAGCGGCCCTCGTTGCGGCAGCGCTCGGCATGCATCAGGGCTTCGCCGAGCGGCAGAATAGTCGTGTTCGCCTGGGCTTCGGCCATGATCGTCTCGATTAGCATGGGGGCGTGCGAACGGCCAAGTTGCTGTACCTATCGCCGGGTACGCCAAGATATATGCCATCAGTTTTTAAACCCGGGATAGTTGACGGCCAAGTTGCTGTACCTATCGCCGGGTACGCCAAGATATAAGCCATCAGTTTTTAAACCCGGGATAGTTGACTGTCTTCAATGAGGAAATCTGCCTAAATCGGTCGCATTACATTGCGCCGGCACTATAGACTCTGGTGCAGGCCAATATTGAAGAAGCTGCGCACCGCTTCCGGCGTCGGAAAACTTACGTTCGCGGATGTCGGCGGACACGATGTGACGGTGCCGTTGTCATTCAGCGGCTTCAGCGCAGCCTTCGACGCGCTGATGAAGAAGTAAGGCGACGCGCTGAGAAATCGTCACTCCGAACCGCGCCGCCTTAACCTCTCAAATACAGATCCGGTGGTACTGATTAGTCGGCCGGACAATACAAGAGTGGGTGTACCGGCCATGGACGGGGAAGCCCCGGTTCCCAGACCGGGGCTTCTAAACATTTTACCGCCGACTGCCGGGGCTGACGACCCAGGCCGGAGCCTCGCGCGCCGCCACGGCCTCTTCCGGCGACCGTCGCCATAATTCAACAGAACGAGCGAGCGTTTTTCGAGTGGCGCGCCGAATTGCGGCACGCGCGCCTTGGAATCATCCAGCCGAGATCATACCACCGCCCGAATACCCCCCGACGGTGAGCGTCACGTCCGCGCGCGACCGCGTATCGCAATCAAACGCGTGCAGCTCTCAAGCGCGGCAAGGGTGGGTGTCAGACGTTGCGGATCTGCAACGCATCATGTGTGTGTTGCGTAAAGCGTAGGTCCGCCGCTCGGGGGTAGACATGAGGGGAGGCTTGCGGCGGCCGCACCGGCCACTTCAGGTTATTGGCGTATTGGCGGCGGTGTTTCTCACCGCGGCGGTTTCCCTGCAATTCAGTCCCGCAGAGCGCGCCGGTACGCGGCCGATACCGGATAAGCCTAATCTCGGTGCGCTCGGCGAACGTCTGAACACCAACACGATCGCCATCGTGTCGGGCAATCCCAACGCCACTTATCTGAACATCGCTTACGATTTGTCCGACGTCCTCGATGACGGCGACAATTTCCGCATCCTGCCGGTCATCGGCAAGGGCGGCGGCCAGAACATTCGCGACGTGCGTTTCTTAAAGGGCATCGATCTCGGCATCACGCAGTCGATCATCTTGAACGAATTCCGCGAGAGCAACGAGATCGGCAATATCGACGACAAGATCGTCTACATCGCCAAGCTCTTCAACGAAGAGATGCACGTCGTCGTGCGCGCGGATTCCGGGATCGACTCGCTGGCCGAGCTCAACGGCAAAAAGGTCAACTTCAGCGACGTCGGCAGCGGCAGCCAGTTATCGGCCCGCGATATATTCAAGCGGCTTGGACTCCAGGCCCAAGAAGTCAACATGGGCCAAGGCGACGCGATCGAGAAACTCAAATCCGGCGAGCTCGCCGCCACCATACTGATTGCCGGCAAGCCGACCGGCGCCATGGGCAAGTTGCACGCCGCCGATGGCTTCCGGTTTCTCCAAGTGCCGTTCTCAAAACCGCTGCAGACCGATTACCTGCCGGCGCTGCTCGGCCACGACGACTATCCCGGCATGGTCGAGAGCGGCCATGACGTGAACACCATCGCGGTCAGCGCGGTGCTCATCGCCTATAACTGGCCCGAAGATTCAGATCGCTACCGACGCATTGCCAAGTTCGTCGACGTGTTCTTTCCGAAACTCGCCGAACTGCAAAAGCCGCCGCATCATCCGAAATGGCGCGAGACCAATCTCGCCGCCGTGGTGCCCGGCTGGACCCGTTTCCCGGAGGCGACGGAATGGCTCGCGCGCAATCACGACCAGCAGGCGAAATCGGACGCCACGCGCGACCAGTTCGATCAATTCGTGGCGGCGCGGCATGCGGCGGGCGCCAATGACACTTTAGACAGCGCGGAAGTACGCAATCAACTGTTCCAGCAATTTCTCAAATGGCAGGCACAACACTGATGCCCACCAGCACCGGCTTACTGAGTGAGCGAACAACCGTTTTGTAACCATCGGAGCTTGAAAGCACGGGAGGCGATCATGAGTTCTCCGATTCACCACGCTGAAGATCTCGATGCTGCCTTGACCTATGCCCCGCCATGGGCGCGGGAACAGGCAACGCCACTGGCGCGCATGCGATCCACCCCGCCGCGCATGCGCGTTGGTACGGCGCGCCGCGAATTTAGCGGCGACCGCGCCATGATCGAGCTGCAACGTCAGCTCGCGCTCGATCCCGACAGCATCCCGGAGCCGCCCGCCGACGACGTTAGAAGCTTGTGGCCGATTGCGCTACGGCTAGGCGCCGTCACCGGAGTAGCCGCGCTCGTTGCCTGGGGCATGGTCGCGCTGACCGGTCCGCGGAAGGCAGCGAGCGAGACCGTGCAGGCTGATGCGCCGCCGGCGCGCGCCAGCGCAAACCAGGTCAAGCTCGTTCACTTCCAAGCTCCTGCGATCATGCCGCCGCTGGTTCCCGATCTGCTCGCCGACGCGACCCCGCCACCATCGCAGGCGGCGCCATCTCAATCAGCACCCTCGCAGACGGCGCTGCCCGCCCCGGCAATGCCGGCCATCCCGGCACCACCGGCGAGCAACGCCTTGATACTCGCCGACGACGAGATCGCCACGCTGATCAAGCGCGGCCAGGATCTTTTGCAAAGCGGCGACTTGGTTTCGGCGCGTCTGCTGTTGCGGCGCGCCGCCGAAGCCGGCAGCGCGAGTGCAGCTCTTGCGCTCGGAGCGACGTTCGATCCGCTCGTCATCCGTCGGCTCGGCGTCATCGGCATAGAACCGGACGCCGAACGCGCCCGCAAATGGTACCAGAAGGCCGCGGAGCTCGGCTCTGCCGAGGCTTCGCAGCAGCTCGCGAAACTGGAGCAGGTGCATTAGGAGCTTCGTTTGCATCAGATCCCCAAATAACGGGGCTGAATCTCGGGGGCACTCGCCAGTTCCGCGGAGCTTCCTGTCCACACCACGCGGCCGCGTTCGATAACGTAGTGACGGTCGGCGATGCGGGTGAGCGCTTCGACATTCTTGTCGATCACCAGGATCGACTGCCCCGCCGAGCGCAGGCTCGCGAGGCAGCGCCAAATCTCGTCGCGAATGAGCGGCGCCAGTCCTTCGGTCGCTTCATCGAGGATCAGCAAACGCGGATTGGTCATCAGCGCGCGCCCGATCGCCAGCATTTGCTGTTCACCGCCGGAGAGGAGGTTCGCCATGCTGCCCGCTCGCTCGCCGAGCCGCGGAAATAGCGCCCACACTCTTTCGAGGGTCCATATCTTGCGGTGCGCGGCATCGGCGGCGCCAGCGCGATTGGCCGCCGTGACGACGAGATTTTCCTGCGCGGTGAGATTGGGAAAGACCTGGCGTCCCTCCGGCACCAGCCCGATACCGAGCTTGGCGACGCGGTAAGCCGGCAATGCGCGGATCTCCTCGCCGCCAAATCGGATCGATCCGGCAGAAGTCTTCGTCATCAAAAATACTCCTCTCGTTGGCGCACGTTTGGTGTGTTGTTGTTTCCTCGGTCGCTTTTCGCAATTTGCACTGATTTATTCAAAGCATATCGAAATATTCCCGGTGTTCCCATTCGGTGACGTCACCCTGCTCCGGCTTGTCCGTAGCTGCCTTGTCGATGACTTCCTTGCGGCTCCGCGCAATCTCAGCTTCCTTGATATGCGTATAATAGTCCACAAAGCCGTCACCGAACCCAGCCCGAAAACAGCCGTTCGCGCGCAGCGCGGCAAGCGCCTCTTCGAGCGTTTCGGGCAACGCCTCGGCAGAGCTCTTATAGGGTGCGTCGGCTGAAGGACCGGGATCGAGGCTGCGGGCAATGCCGTCGAGACCTGCGTATATCTGCGACGCCATATAAAGATAAGGATTGGCCAACGGCTCGCCGCTGCGGTTCTCCAGATGGGTCGCCGGATCGCCGGCCTCACCCATCACGCGGACCATAACACCGCGATTATCCTGCGCCCAAACCGCTTGGACCGGAGCCATTGTATTAACCCCGCGATAGCGTTTGTAGCCGTTGAGTGTGGGCGTGGTGAACGCGCTCGCAGCGCGTGCATTGGCCAATAGCCCGGCGAGGAAGCCGCGGCCGAGCGATGAAAGCACGTCCTTTTCATTATGCGACACGAAGGCATTCGCCTTGGACTTGCTCTCGAGCAGCGACTGATGCAGATGCCAGCCGCTCGGCATCGTGTTGGGCAATCGTGACCGGCACATCAAGCTTGCGAGATAGCCGTGCCGCCGCGCCGCCTGTTTCAGTGCGCTGCGAAACAGCACCATCGCATCCGCCGGCGCCATGCCTGCTTCAGGCGCAAAGGTGAATTCATATTGGCTCGGGCCAAGCTCGACCTCGAGCGAACGCAGCGGCAGGCCGATCGCTACGACGTCTTTGCGCAACACATCCATGATGGGCGCGACTTGATCGTAACGCCCCTCCGTGAGGTACTGAAAGCCGTGCGTGGTGTGGCTCACCGCCGGCGGCTCTGGCGGCCAGGTGATTGCGTCGGGGGCGAGCCGATAATCTTCGATCTTGAAAAGATGAAACTCGACCTCAAGCCCGGCCAGATAATCGAAGCCCGCATTGGCGAGTTTCGCCAGCGCATCGCGATAGAGTTGGCGCGTCGCGATTGGCACCTTCTTGCCGTTCGGGAAATAGCTGTCGCACAACAGCCAGCCGGTGTTGTTCGCCCACGGCAGCACGCGAAAAGTCTCCGGATCGGCAACCATGATGAAATTGCCGGCGCCGCCCATTTCGGGCAGACCCATGCCGCCGCCGGCTTCGAATACCGGAAACACATTGCGATGCGAAGTGTCCTTGGCGAAGAGCGTGCTCGTCATTGTCACGCCGTCACGCAGCGCGCGTGACGCAGCCCTTGCCACCAGCGTCTTGCCGCGCAACACGCCGTGTTGATCGGGGAACGAGAAGCGCACCAGTTCGAGGCGCTTTTGGCCGATCGCCTTGTCCACGGCAGCAGCGGCGCGCGCTTGCGCCTCGGTCCACAGCCCATGCCGATCGACGAAACTCAAGGATAGCGATCGGCGTTTGTGTGATGACATGGTCCCCGCCGCAATTCAGTACGCGAAATTCAACGCATATTAGCCCAACTGGCCGCGCTGCGTTTGCTGGCGTCGGCTTTCTGCCAATAGCTCTGCCAATCGTCCGTCGGGCCGATGCCGTCGATCGCCGCCGGCCCGGTCACCTTCGACGCCAGGCCCGCGTCGAAGATCATCGGCGGAGAGTCGCCTTTGTCGACGGCATCGATGGCGCGGCGCAACAGACGCCGATATGCGGTGATCGCCTTGTCCGATTGGCCGAGATGCTCTTGCGTGCGATCGGCTATCTCGCCCATCGACTCGCAGGCCCATTGATCGTGCACATTGATGTCGGCGCCCATGCCGGTATAGGTGTCGTGGTCCTGCTCGTGCGGATCGTAGCCGTAATTGTTGCTCTTGTTCTTGCGGGGAATGTAATCCGGCAATTCGTAAAGCGCTAAGCGCTGGCGGCGCATCTCGGCCTTGTCCACCGGCGCGCCGAAACTCGTGAAGATCGCGTACCAATAATGCCTGCGGTCGTCGATCGGCACGTGCCATTGCGTGATGGTCATGTCCCGGCTCATCGGTATGACGAAGGCATTTGGGAACATCAGATTCGTCACGCGCACATGCGTATTCTTCGCGCTGATCTCGCGCAGCGTCAGGATGCGAAAGCCGAACTGGGTCTCTTCCACTTCGATGCGCGGCCGGGGAAACTCGCGCATGATTTTGGTCATCGGCATTTCGGAGTCGGTCGAGGTGTCGCGGAACAGCTTGCCATAGCCGTGTTTCGGATCCTCGTCGTGGAAGAAGCGATGCAGGAACGAAGTGTGCGCCGGATCGATGCCGACTTCCAGCGACTGCAGCCAGTTGCAATCGATCATGCCCTTGAACGCGAACGTGTGCGAGCCGGGCGCGACAAAGCAATCGAAATGCGGAAATTCCGGCGGCGCGGCGGGACCCATATAGGCGAATAGGATGCCGTTCCGCTCGACCACCGGATAGGCCTTGTGCCGGATTTTCTCGCACATTTTGCTATCGGCGGCCTCGGCCGGCGTTTGCAGGCACTGGCCGTGCACGTCGAACAGCCAACCATGAAACGCGCAGCGCAAACCACCGTCCTCGAGACGGCCATAAGCGAGATCGGTGCCGCGATGCGGGCACGAGCGGCCGAGCAAGCCGTAACGGCCCGTTTCATCCTTGTAGATGACGAGGTCTTCGCCAAGGAGTTTTACCGGCTTGATCGGCCGGTCGCCGGCGAGTTCGTCGACCAGCGCCGCCGGTTGCCAATAGCGGCGCAACAGATTTCCCGCGGGGTTTGCCGGTCCAACCCGCGTGATGCGATCGTTCTGTTCAGCGCTCAGCATCGTCCATACTCCGCAAGTTCACCCCACATGGGCGTCGCAATTCTGGATGTAGTAGTGATACAGCATGATCCGGAAAAAGTCCGTCCCCGGACGCAAATGCTTTTGAGGTTCTAATTCATGGCCCGACAGATCGAGCTCGGACTGGACACATTCGGCGACATCACGGCGGGGCCCGACGGCAAGCCGAACACGCACGCGCAGGTCATTCGCGACGTTATCGACGAAGCCGTATTCGCCGACGAAATGGGCATCGACTTCGTCGGCCTTGGCGAGCACCACCGGCCGGATTTTGCCATATCGTCTCCCGAGATCGTGCTGGCGGCGATCGCCGCGCGCACCAAGCGCATTCATCTCGGCTCTTCGGTGACGGTGCTGTCGTCGGACGATCCTATCCGGGTGTTTCAGCGCTTCTCGACGCTCAACGCCGCTTCCAACGGGCGCGCCGAAGTGATTTTGGGGCGCGGCTCGTTCACCGAGTCGTTTCCGCTGTTCGGATTTGATCTGTCCCAATACGAAGCGCTGTTCGAGGAGAAGCTCGATCTGTTTGCCGCGCTCCTTAAAGATGAGCCGGTGACCTGGCAGGGCCATCTGCGCCCTCCCCTGACCAATCAGCGTATCTATCCGCCGGTCGAAAATGCACCGCTCAAGGTCTGGATCGGCGTCGGCGGCAGTCCGGAATCGGTGGTGCGGGCAGCGCATTACGATCTGCCGCTGATGCTCGCCATCATCGGCGGCGATCCCAACCGCTTTAAGCCTTATGTCGACCTTTATCACCGCGCTTTCGCGCAGTTGGGCAGGCCGGTGCGCGAGATCGGCGTGCACTCGCATGGCTATGTCGCGGAGACCGACGAAAAAGCGCGCGAGCAGCTGTGGCCCGATTACAAAAAAATGCGCGACCACATCGGCGCCGAGCGCGGCTGGCCGCCGATGCGACGCGCGGAATTCGACCGCGAAGCAGATCACGGCTCGCTCTATATCGGCTCGCCGGAGACCGTCGCGCGCCGCATCGCCACCACGGCCAAGGCGCTCGGCATTTCGCGCTTCGACATGAAGTACTCCGCCGGCGCGCTGTCACACGAGAAGATCATGCGCTGCATCGAGCTTTTCGGGAAGAAGGTGATGCCGCTCACGCGGGAAATGATGGGGTAGACCCGATCCGAGAAGTGTGAATTCAACCCCAAATTGTGATAGGTTCGCTCCCTGTTGTGGAGACGGGCTTATGCGAACAACCTTAACACTGGACGATGAATTGTTGGCGAAAGCTGAAGCATTCGCCGGTGTAAAAAACAAGTCAGCTTTGGTGCGGGAAGCGCTCAAGGCGCTGATCGAGCACGAAGCCGCTCGTCGCTTAGCCCGCTTGGGAGGTAGCGAGCGCGCACTGAGAGCGCCGCGACGACGAAGGTCAGGATCCGCGTGATCGCGGCCGACCACGAATTTGGGAGTCAGGCAACCGAACTGAAGCTTTCGGTCGTCGAAGCATACCTGCACGCATTCACGACAGAACTTCGCGGCAAATTTTCTGAGCTCTGGTACATCGACGCATTTGCCGGAACGGGCGCACGGAGCGCGTACCTGCGCGCCGCGGAGGTCTCCTCGGCGAGGGGACGCCAGAAAGCATTATCAGACGACGAGGATCAGCAAAGATCGCTATCGACGTCGAGCCAGCGTTTGACCGACTCATATTCGTCGAAAAGCGCCAACGTGCCGTCGACACGCTACGAGAAATGCGAGATCAACACGCTGGCCGGAACATCCATGTCATCGAGGGCGACGCTAACGACGAAATCCGCCTCTATAGGCAAGCAGCGCGCGATGCCACCGCGGAGCAGGAACTATACGCCCCAGGACAACGCAGTCTTTTCACTGACCAGGCACCATTATGGCGAACAGCGGACGTCGGAGCACTACAAAATCACGTTAGGTCAAGACTCAAAACAATCTTCCCGGCGGTGCTGCCACCGCTGCCCCTACCAATCGACAAAAAGCAGCAGATGTTCTCGCTCTTCTTTGCGATTTCGAACCCAGATGGCCCTGCAATCGGGTTCGCGACGCGGATCGCAAATCACATCCTCAAGACCGGCATGTCATCCCAGAGACGGTCCCGGTAACGACGCCCGGTTACTTTCTTATTTGTTCCACCCCACTGCTTAAAAAAGAAAGTCGTACCGACCGAGCGGCAGAGAGCTTCGATCTCGTCCACCCACTCCGAAAGCATTGGCCTGGCATGCGGGCCGCTCTCACCGCCGACGATGACCCAATTGATTGCTGTTAAGTCTGCGGCAGCAACCGAGCCTATAATGGCTCGAAGGAAACGAAGCGAACAATAGTGGGCACCTGACGTAGAATATTGATGCGATCGAGAACGCGATCATCTTCGACGCTCGTACCCAACCACACATTTGGCAATAGCGGTAAGGATTGACTAGCGATCACCTCTCTCATGCGATCAGGCCGTTTCGTCAAGATTTGATACGTGTGCCTCGGAGTCTCAGCCATCACCGCCCATACCCGTGCTACGAATTCAATAGGAACCTTGTCGTGAAAAAGGTCCGACATTGAGTTGACGAAGATGCGCTTTGGTTTAACCCATTTGCGCGGAGCATCGAGAGCGAATTGGTCGCAACGAATTTTTCCGGTCCAAACGTATTTGCGGCCACTCTTTCGTGTGAGATTTTGATATTTCTTCACGCCCATCGCTTCAAGGCGCGCCGCCATGCGCATTGCATAGCAGTTAGTTAGTGCAGCCGGGTGAAATCACAGAACATCCCGCAACGGGATTCCAAGTAGCGTCCGTCCACTCAATCGCGCTGTCGGCCATTGCAAGTCTCTTATTCCACTATATGCCCTACCGGCTGATTCCTTTTCGCCAACTTAAAAGAGCTCGAAGCGTCACCGGATAGACTGCCCATCGGCTGACCTACGTCCCCACCAGCCCGAACTGCGGGCTCGACGGCTCGGCGTGGGTGCGCTTGGCTATGCGCCCGGCGAGGCGCGACAGGCGGCCGGCTTCCACGGCAGCGCGCATGCTGTTCGCCATCAGCACCGGATTCTGCGCCTTCGACACTGCGGTATTGACCAGCACCGCAGCGCAGCCGAGCTCCATCGCGAGCACAGCGTCCGACGCGGTGCCGATCCCGGCATCGAGCACCACCGGCACCGGCGAGCGCGCGCAAATCAGCTCGATCAGATGCGGATTGGAAATGCCGAGACCGGAGCCGATCGGCGAGCCGAGCGGCATCACGGCGGCGGCGCCGGCATCGGCGAGCTTGCGGCAGGTCACCGGATCGTCGGTGCAATACGGCAGAACCACAAAACCTTTGCCGACCAAAACCTCGGTGGCGCGCAACAGCTCCTCGACGTCGGGATAAAGCAGCTCGCGGTCGCCTATGACTTCGAGCTTGATCCAGTTGGTGTCGAGCGCTTCGCGCGCCAGCTCGGCAGTGAGCACCGCGTCCTTCGCGGTCTGGCAGCCGGCGGTGTTTGGCAAGAATTTTACGCGGCCGGCGAGCAAGTCGATCAGGCTTTCGTCGTCGCCGGCGAGGCTGATGCGGCGGATCGAGGCGGTGACCATTTCGGTGCCGCTCGCGGCCACGGCGTCGAGCATGATTTTGCGATTCGGATAGCCGGCGCTGCCGAGAAACAGCCGCGAGCCGAATTCGTGATCGGCAATGATGAGCGGATCTGACATTTTCAACCTCCTTGCCGCGCGCGCACGATCTCGACGCTGTCGCCGGCGCGTAGCGCCGTGTCGCGCCACGCCGCGCGCGGCACGACAGCGCCGTTGAGCGCCACCGCAATGCCGCGCTGCATGGTGTCGCCGGCTTTTTCCGCAAGCAGCGCTTCGAGCGTCACGGCGCCGAGCGGCTCGCTTTCGCCATTTACCCAGATCATTTGCACCCGGATCGTTTGTTCGCTCATGGCCGCTGCCCTACTCCGCCGCGCGCGCCGGCAAGAATCGTTCAAGCCCGAACGGCCGGATCGGTGGCTCGACCACGCCATCGAGAATCAATCGCGCCATGGCGTCGGCCGTCACCGGCGCCAGCAAGATGCCGTTGCGATAATGGCCGGTGGCGTAGAACAGATTTTCGAGCGGCGCGCGGCCGAGGATCGGCGCATCGTCGCGGCTGCCCGGCCGGTGGCCGACCCAGATTTCATCGATCGGCAATTCCTCGATGGCCGGGATGGCGCGCCACGCCGCTTCAAGCAGCGTCAGCATGCCGCCGGCGGTGGTGGTTTCGTCAAAACCTTTTTCCTCGACGGTGCCGCCGATGATCAGCCTGCCATCGCGGCGCGGCACCAGATAAGCGCCCGGCGCCCACAGGACGTGATTGAGGAGTGGCGCCGCAGCGTCCATGCGCAGCGCCAGCATCTGGCCTTTCACCGGCCGCACCGGCGGCCGCCGATCGGGCGGCAATCCGGCAATGCCGCGCGACCACGCGCCGGCGGCAAGCACGACGATGTCGGCCGCAGCATGCGTTCTGTCTGCGAGCACCACGCCATTGGCGCGGCCGCCTTGCACGGAAATTTCCGAAACCGCACGCTGCTCGTGAATTTTTGCGCCGGCGATTTCGGCGGCGATGCGCAGCGCCTGCACAAGCTTGCGATTGTCGACCTGATGATCCTGCGGGCTGAACACCGCCCCAGCGATCTTTCCGGCAAGATGCGGCTCTTTTACGCGCGTGGCGGCGGCCGACAGCCATTCCAGCGGCAGCCCGAGTTTTTGCTGAAACTCTAGCCCATGAGCGAGTGTGGCCTGATCGTCCGCGGTCAGCGCCAAAACCAGCGTGCCCTCGCGCCGCAATTCGACGTCGATGCCGCTCGCGCGCAAAAGCTCGTCGGCAAAATCCGGCCAGCGCGCCTGACTGTCGCGGCCGAGCGCGACCAAATCCTCTTCACCCGGCTCGGCCTCGCAGCACGCCGCCAGCATCCCGGCTGCGGCGTGACTCGCGCCCGCTCCGGCGTTGCCGCGGTCGAACACCGTCACCTCAGCGCGGCCGGCGAGCCGCCAGGCGATTCCGAGCCCGACTACGCCCGCGCCGATGACGGCGACGCGCGGTTGCTTGCCGATAGATGCAGTGGAAATAGTCGCTTGGCTCAACGCGGCTCCCTTCGCTGGAATGATCCAGACAGGTTCGACGGGTTTGATCTCAGCCGCGCTTTCGGCGCGGCACCCCTGGCCGATGTCGTAATAATGGGTGGTTTACGCTCCTTCGGCAAGGGCGAGGCCCGGCCGGCGATGCCGCAGGTAGCGCGCGCAGATAAGCCCGATTATGAGGATGACGACGGCGCCAATCAGCGGCGCCTTGGCGATGCCGAAATGTTCGAAGGCGTAACCATAATAAATCGGCCCGATGGCTTGGCCGAAATAGAACGACGCCGAATGCAGCGACAAAGCGGTGCCACGCGCAGTTTGCGTGAGATCGGACGTGAACCTGAATGCAATTGTGCAGCATGTAGAAGCCGATGCCGAACAGGAGAAATACGTCGGTTTCGATGTACCAGGGCATGTTGAAGGAAATCAGGACAAAGGCGATGCAGGCGCAAAACGCGCCCACAAGCATCATGTGCCGCTCGGTCACGTGTTTGACGAGAAACGGCAGCGACAGCGAAAACAGGACGCCGCCGAGCCCGAAGGCCGCGATGACGATGCCAGCATAGGATGAGTGAGTCTGCCCGCTGGCGAGCAGAAGCGCGACATATCTTTCCGGTCGGGATTGCGATCGTCGGCGATCTCGTGCCGGTGGAACGCCGCCAAGTCGCGATCGGCCGCGTGCTTGCGGTGGGTCTTACCGGCAATCTCATCGGCGCTACGCTTTCTTGTTCTTGTTGAAACGCGTTGGCCCGCGGCGATGCGCGATGGGCGCTTCGATCAGCTTTTCGCCAGCGCGTCGAATTGCATCAATCGCTCAAGCAGTGGCGCCAAGGCTTTGAGCGGAATCATATTTGGTCCGTCGGACGGCGCCTTGTCGGGATCCCGATGGGTCTCGATGAAGACACCGGCAACACCGACGGCGACGGCCGCACGCGCCAGCACCGGAACGTATTCGCGCTCACCGCCGGATGAGGCGCCCTGCCCGCCCGGCTGCTGCACCGAATGGGTGGCGTCGAAGATCACCGGCGGGCCGATTTTTGCAAGCACCGGCAGCGCGCGCATGTCTGACACCAGCGTGTTGTAACCGAACGAGACGCCGCGCTCGGTAACCAGCACATTGGCATTGCCGGCATTCGTGATCTTGGCGACGACATTCTTCATGTCCCACGGCGCCAGGAACTGGCCTTTCTTGACGTTGACGGCGCGGCCGGTCTTGGCGGCGGCGACCAAAAGGTCGGTCTGCCGGCAGAGAAAAGCTGGAATTTGCAACACGTCGCAAACCTCGGCGACGCGCGCGCATTGGTCGGGCTCGTGCACGTCGGTGAGCAGCGGCACATCGAGCTTTTCGCGCAGCTCCGCGAAAATCGCTAGCGCCTTGTCGAGACCAAGGCCGCGGGCGCTCGCCGCGCTGGTGCGGTTCGCCTTGTCGAACGAGGTTTTGTAGACGAAGCCAAGGCGAAGTTTTGCGGTGATTTCCTTCAACGCCACCGCCATTTCGAAAGCATGCGCGCGGCTCTCCAGCGCGCACGGCCCGGCGATCAAGGCGAGCGGCAACGCGTTGCCGAACTTGACGGTTTGAGGCTTGCCAACGGCGACGATGGAATTTGCCTTTGCGGCCGTTTTTACGGTCATACGCGTCCCTCGCCGGCGACCTTGCGTCGGCGCACGGCCGGGGTCAACCGACCGCGATGGCCAGCCTATTTCATCGTCGAGAATGCCGTCGGCCGCAAGAACGCGCTCTTGATGTTGGCGATCAGGAGCCCGTCCTTCTCGCTGTCGTCGCGCGCTTTGTGCCAGGCCGGATCGGCCTGGAATGTATTCCATTTCTTCTCGCGGTCGGCGAGCGAGTCCCAAGCGAGCAAGTAATGCAGGTCGTTGTTGCCGTCGCCCACCAGCACGGTCCAAAAGCCGGCCTGCTTGATGCCGTGCTTATCCCAGATTTTCAGCGTGTGATCCTCGAACCGTTTGAGCAGCGCCGGCAGCTTGCCGGGGATGCAGGAATAGATGCGCAACTCGTAGATCATGGTTATCCTCCCGAGGATTATCTCTAAGACGCCGATGCCTTGATATTACACCAGCCGGCTCTGCTCCACCGCCGCCCCGATGAACGACGAGAACAGCGGGTGCGGCGCGAATGGCCGCGATTTCAGCTCGGGATGGAATTGCACCCCGATGAACCAGGGATGGTCATCGTATTCGATGATTTCCGGCAGGATTCCGTCCGGCGACATGCCGGAAAAACGCATGCCGTGCTGGGCGAGGCGGTCCTTGTAGGCGGTGTTGACCTCGTAACGGTGGCGGTGGCGCTCGGAAATCTTCGTCGCATTATAAATCTCGGCTACGCGCGAGCCGCGTTGCAGCGCGGCGGCATAAGCGCCGAGCCGCATGGTGCCGCCGAGGTCGCCGGCGATGCCGCGCTTTTGCAGCTCATTGCCTTTCATCCATTCGGTCATCAGGCCGACAACCGGCTCGGGCGTGGCGACGAACTCCGTCGAGTTGGCCTGCTCGATGCCGCACAGATTGCGCGCCGCTTCGATCACCGCCATCTGCATGCCGAAACAGATGCCGAAATACGGCACGTGGCGCTCGCGCGCGAACTGCGCGGCGCGGATTTTTCCCTCGGCGCCGCGCTGGCCAAAGCCGCCCGGCACCAAAATGCCGTCGACATGTTCGAGGAACGGCGCCGGGTCCTCGTTCTCGAAGACTTCGCTTTCGATCCAGTCGAGCTTGACCTTGACCTTGTTGGCGACGCCGCCATGCGACAGCGCCTCGATCAGCGACTTATAGGCGTCCTTCATGCCGGTATATTTGCCGACAATGGCGATGGTCACGTCGCCTTCCGGATTGCGGATGCGCTCGTTGATGAGATGCCAGGTGGCGAGATCCGGCGGCGCCGGATTGTCGATGCCGAACGCGGCGAGCACCTCGCTGTCGAGCCCAGCGGCGTGATAGGCCTCCGGCACCGCATAAATATTGTCGACGTCGCGCGCCTCGATCACGGCGCTTTCGCGCACGTTGCAAAACAGCGCGAGCTTCTTGCGCTCGCCTTCGGGGATCGGCCGGTCGGTGCGGCACAGCAGGATATCGGGCTGGATACCGATGGCGCGCAATTCGCGCACCGAGTGCTGGGTCGGCTTGGTCTTGAGCTCGCCCGCGCCCGGGATGAAGGGCAAAAGCGTCAAATGGATGTAGACCGCGTCGCCGCGCGGCAGATCGTTGCCGAGCTGGCGGATCGCTTCGAAATACGGCAGGCCCTCGATGTCGCCCACCGTACCGCCGATCTCGCACAGCACGAAATCGAAACCGTCATTGCCGTCGCGGACGAACTCCTTGATGGCATTGGTGACGTGGGGAATGACCTGGATGGTGGCGCCGAGATAGTCGCCGCGCCGCTCCTTCAAGAGGATTTCCTGATAGATGCGGCCGGTGGTGATGTTGTCCTGGCGCGTCGCCGGCCGACCGGTGAAACGCTCGTAATGGCCGAGATCGAGGTCGGTTTCGGCGCCGTCGTCGGTGACAAAAACCTCGCCGTGCTGGTACGGCGACATCGTGCCCGGATCGACATTGAGATAGGGATCGAGCTTGCGCAGCCGCACTTTATAGCCGCGCGCTTGCAAAAGCGCGCCGAGCGCCGCGGAAGCCAAACCCTTGCCAAGTGAGGAGACCACACCGCCGGTGATAAAGATGTACCGCGCCATGGGACCTATCGCTTAGCGCCCCTTCCACGATTCGACGAGCGATTTTCCGGACTATCTGCCACGCCTTGAGTAACGGTCGGGATGACGGGAGGAAAGTTTCCTAATTCCATGTAGTTACCTCGGAATCCTCACGCAATGGCGAAGCGCCCCGCCTGTGGACTTTGGCGGTGGAATTTAATGCGGCCATCGGTGTGAGCTTTCCGCTATTGCGATTGCGGCACTTGCGGCCCCGACGGGGCTGGGCTTGGTGCCGGAGCCGGCGCCGAACCTGACGAATTCGGGCCGGCCGGCAGGCCCGGTATGCCCTTCTGCAATTGGTTGAGAAGACCACCATTGCCCTGATTCAAAGGTGCTGAAGGCGCCGGCCCGCCCGGTGCTTCCTGGGCTGGCGCGCCGGTATTGATGATCGAGGCCGGATGGCGCTGGAAGCTTGCCAGCCACGACAGCGCCAGGCTGGTTACGAAAAAGCCCGCGGCAAGGAGCGCCGTGGCGCGCGTGAGCACGTTCGCCGTGCCACGGCCGGTCAAAAAACCGCTGCCGCCCGAGCTGACAAACCCGCCGCCTTCGGATTTCTGCAACAGAACGACGCCGATCAAGGCCAGGACCAGCATGAGATGAACGACAATAATGACCGTCAGCATTCGTAATTTCCGCCTGCGGGCAATGGGGGTCGGCCGTCCGGCACCCCCCTGTCCCGCGCCCTGGATATAGGAAGTCGCGGCGGTCTCTACACGATCCGGGGCGGCATTTCTATGGCCGGTTTGGCGGCAACCGGCAGCCGGATCTAGAAAAACCGAGGCCTATTTGGCAGCGGGTTCGCTTATCCGCGCAGATAGCGATAGGCCGCCCGAACGTCATGCGGCAGCCAATCCGCATAGCGCGGAATGTCGGCGTATTGCGGCAGCTTCACCTCGCGCACGGCCGCCTCCTCCGAAACACCGGCCTTGATCGCCGCGTCGACCGCGCTTCGCAGCGCCACCAGCATGTCGCGGAAGCGGCTGACTTGCGCGAGGTCGGTCGGCATTCCATGTCCCGGAATGACGATGGAAACGTCGAGCTCGAGAACGCGCGCGAGCCGATCGATCAAGCCTGAGAGATCGCAATCGCCGAGCCAGGGAAACCTTCCGTAAAACAGCAGGTCGCCGAGAAAGACGACTTTGCTTTTTACGAGCGAGATAATGAGGTCGCCATCGCAATGCGCCGGACCCCAATAATTCAAGTGCATGGCGTTGTTCGGCAAATGAAAGGTAAAATGGTCGGCAAATGTTTGCGTCGGCGGCGCGATCGTCATCGTGTCGTAATCCGGCAGCCCAATGCGCTGGCGAAACCAAGCCTGTGCGGGGTCGTTCTCGGGCACCAGATCGAATAGATTCTGGCCGAACAGCATTTTGATTTTGGTGGCGTAGTCCGAAATCGTCCAATACGCGCCATTCTTGGCCCCGAGATTGGCGTGCATCGCGTTGAGCGTTTTGTCGTGCGCCAGTATCGGCACGTCCGCGAATACGATGTTGCCGGCCGTATGGTCGAGGTGGCAATGCGTATTGATCAGCAGGCAGACAGGCTTGCCGGTTTTGGCTTGGAGGGCGGCACGAAATCGGCGCGCCAAGCGCGGATATTGCTGGGCGTCGATCGCGATGATCCCATGCGGAGTATCGACGGCACCGGCGTTGGAGTCGCCGCCTGCGCCGATCCAGACATAGACGCCCTCGGCCACGGTCAACAGCTGCGGTTTCACGGACTACTTATAATCCTTCAGATAAGCGATGACGTCGTCGATGTCGGCGGGATTGCTCAAGCCACCGAACGGCATGCGGTTGCCCTTCACCTTGGCCTGCGGATCCTTGAGATATTCGCGCAAGTTCGCCTCGTCCCAGATGAAATTCGCGTGCGCCATGGCATTCGAGTAGCGAAAGCTGTCGAGCGAGCCTGCGTTGCGGCCGTAGACGCCGCGCAGCGGCGGCCCTATCGCGTCGGGCTTTTCGCTGTGGCAGGCGGCGCAGGTTTGGAAAACCACTTTGCCGTGGGCCGCGTCGGCCGCCACGGCCGCGCTTGCGGCGAGCGTCGGCGCCAGCGCGGCAGCCGCAACAAAAAGCACTTTACGCATGAACGAGCGGCCCGGGATTTTTGAGATAGCTCGACGTGATGGCGTTCGCCGACCAATAGGCTAAAGCGCCGACCGTGCCGGTCGGATTATAGCCGTGCTGCTGCGGGAACACCGACGCGCCCTGGATGAACAGGTTATGCGCGTCCCAGGCTTGCAGGTAGCGGTTGACCACGCTCGATTTCGGATCCGCGCCCATCATCGTCCCGCCGGTATTATGCGTCGATTGGTATGGCACGACGGAAAAGGTCTTCGGCCGCGGATGCATGTCGTAACTCGTCGGGTTCATCGCCTTGATGATCCCTTCCAGCTTATTGAGCAGGTAATCCGACATTTTGAATTCGTTGTCGGGCGGATTGTAAGTGAGCCTGATCAACGGCCGGCCGAGCGCGTCTTTGTAGGTCGGATCGAGGTCCATGAAATTGGCGCGACTGGCGTAGACCGAGCCTTGCGTGTTGAAGCGCACGGCGTGGTGGTACCATTTCACGGTGGCGCGCTTCCATTCCGAGCCCCATTCGGGAGTTCCTTTGGGCACGGTGCGGCCGGCGATCGGTGGCGCACTCGCGGTGTTGCAGGCGATATAGCCGCCGCCGAAAAAGCCCAAGCCGCCGTGATCGAAATTCTCACCGTTGAAATCGTCGATGCAGACCGACATTCCGGCCGAGCCCCAATACGGATTGAGCTCCTTGTCCGCGAAGAAGGCGTTGGCACCCGCCTCGAACTGGTAAGCGTAGTTCTTGCCGACCAAACCCTTTCCGGAATCTCGGTCATAAGGCTCGCCAATGCCAGCGAGAAGCAGGTGCTGCACATTGCCGAACACAAATGACGACAGCACCACGATGCCGGCGGGCTGCTCGTACTCCTCGCCGGTGCGCATGTCGGTGTAGGTGACGCTCGCCACCCGTTTCGCCTCTTTGTCGTAATTGAGCTTGGTGACAAAGCAGCGGGCGCGCAGCTCGAACTTCGGATCGAGCCGCAGCGTCGGCAACAGCGTGGAATTGGCCGAGGCTTTGGCGTTGGTCTCGCATGCGATGCGATTGCAATAACCGCAATATTCGCAGGCGCCGAGCGTCGTTCCTTCCGCATTGGTATAGGCGGAACTCGCGATCGCCACCGGCGCCGGAAATGGGTGGTAGCCGAGACTCTTCGAAGCATCGGCGAACATTTGACCGGCATTGCTCGATTTGATCGGCGCGTTCGGATAATCGTTGCTACGCACGCCTTCGAAAATGTTGCCGCCGGCAACCTCCTTACCGCGCAGATTTCCAGCCTGCCCCGACACGCCGCAGATCTTGTCGAATCGATCGTAGAACGGCTCGATCTCGTCATAGCTTACCGGCCAATCCTGGATGGTCATGTCGTCGGGGATAGCCTTGGCGCCATAGCGCTCGGTGAGTGCGGTGCGGACACGGAAATCGCTCGGCAGAAAGCGCCAATGCAGCGCGCCCCAATGGATGCCGGAGCCGCCAACGCCCTCACCCGGCAAGAACGCGCCGATGCGGCGGATCGGCAGCGCCTGTTCGTTGCCGAAATTGCGGAACGTCAACGTGTCGATGGAATTGTCCATCATCAATTCGAGGCGTTGCGCGTAGCGCACTTCATCGCGCACCGACGGCACGATGAAGTCCTCGCCGGGAATACGGTCCGGCCCGCGTTCGAGCGACACCACATTCAATCCGGCCTTGGTCAACTCCCGCGCCATGATCGCGCCGGTCCAGCCCAGGCCGACCGTGACGGCATCGACGTCTTTTAATCGCGTCACCATGCCCGCCTCCCCCTTTAAGAGAAATCCGCGATGGATTGCGGCTCGGCGACGTAGCGCTTGTCGCGATAGTCATCGATAACATTGGCATAGGTCGCCGGCAGACCCGGAAAGCCCAGCATGCGCCACGACACCTTGCCGCGATTGCCGCCATAGATCGGGTCGGCGAAGAAGCCCTCCATGGTGATGGCAAGCAGGCGGGCGAAGAAGGCTTTGGCATTGAAATCGGCGAATTCCGCCTTGCCCTCTTGCATGGCCTTGAGCGCCTCAACGCGCTTGTCGGGATCGAGGCGGTCAAAGTCGCGCCCGAAGGTTTTGCGCGACCAGTCGTTGGCGGCGGCGATGCCCGCGCAGAAGAATTCAGCGGGCGTCAACGCAAGCTGATAGCCCTGCTCAGGCTTGCCTTTGAAATACGGCCCGGCGCGATAGGTTTTGGCGCCGCCGCCCCAGGCGCTGGCGAGCTGCCGGTCGATATAAACCGCGCAACCGCAATCGCTGCCCGAGGGCGACAACTCGTCCGCCGGAATGAGCGTATCGACTGCGGCGACGACAAAAGCGTGCTCGGTCTCATTGAGGATCAGAAGCGGCTCCGCTTGCGGCGCGGCTACCGGCGAAGCGGACGGCGCGGGTGCCTGCGGATCGGCGGCGCCTTGTGTCAGGCCGGCCGCGACCGCCGTCCCGAGACTAGCTCCAGCAAGACCTGCTCCGACTAGAAATTTACGGCGTGGAATCGTTTCGCGCGGACTCGCGTCGTCGGCCATCGCTCCCTCCCCTGCGCCAACACGTGCGGAACGCGCGGCGGCTCTTCGTCGTTGGAATGAGAATAGACCTAATGGCATTGACCGGAAAGGCAGTCTCGATTGCGCGGCGATTGCCAGGACCCGCCGGATTGCTTCGCCTAACTCCGCTCGCAATGATGGGTTAACCCACTTGGAACTTTCGCATGCCTGCCCTCTGGCTGCGGCAGGTCTCCCGCGCGTTGTCTATGTGCCTTCTTACCATGGAGGGTTCGATGGATAAGGAAATGGGCAAACACGACTACAAATTCGAGCTACCGGCAAAACTCGAATTTGAGAATGCCGCCGATGCGACCGGATTCTGGTTTGCGGCGGCTGTGCTGTTCGCCGTTCTTGCCGCCGTAATCATCGTCTACCGGACCGGCGAATCCGACATGCACATGGCGTCAAACGACATGATGCCTGCCGCCGCACAAACCGACCCGGTGGCGGCGCCGCCGATCCTGCCGCACGGAGATACGCCTGCTCCTCGGCGATGAATTAACCGTCGGCCGGCGCGCGCCTAGCCCGGCTCCATTCCCTTCGTCTTGAGCACCGGCGCGGCGGACGGCGCCGTGAGAAACTTGATCAGCGACTTAGCTGCGTCCGCATTCTTGGTGGCGGCCGATACGGCCGCCGAGAGAACCAAGTACGACTGATACTCGGCCGGGACGGGTCCCGCGACCTCGGCGCCGGAAACCGCCACAACTTCGCTGATTGGACTAAGCGCCAGTTCGACATCGCCATTAGCGACCGCCACAGGGGCGCTCGTTTGCAGCAGCGTGATCTTTGACTTCAGGTCATCGGCAATCCCGAGTTTGACAAACATCGCTTCGATGCCCGCGCGGCTTGCGCCCTGGCCGTTAAAGCCGATCGACTTCGCGTTCAGAAGCGTGCGCTTCAATGCTTCCGCCGTGGCGACATCCGGTTTCGCCGTGCCGGCGCGCACCGAGACGCCCAGACCGGAGCGAGCGATCGCGGCGCGAGTCGCAGGATCGATTTTGCCCGCGGCAGCAAGGCCGTCGAGCAGCGGCCCGGTCAGAATGGCAACATCGAACGCGGCGCCCTGATCGATCTGCGACTTTAGCGCCGCGGCCGGACCGATGGTGAAGACGAGTTTGTTCTCGGTCGCTTTCTCGAATTGGGGACCAAGCTCGTCGAGCACGGCCTTTAAGGCGGTCGAACTGAACACCTTGATGTCCGCTGCCTGGGCGTGACCGATCGATAGCGGCAAACACAGCAGCGCAAATGCGGCAAGCGCGCGTTTGATTTTCATATTGTCCTCCCAGCCGTCCGAATTTTGTCAGGCGGCGCGTCGAGATTAGCGACAAACGGCGGCAATCGCCAGAAATTCATCGGCATTGAGGCTCGCGCCGCCGACCAGGGCGCCGTTGACATTATCGCCAACGAGCAACTCCTTGGCGTTCGTTGGCTTCACCGAGCCCCCATAAAGAATGCGAACGCTTGTTCCGGCATCGCGGTAGCGCGACGTGAGCCGCTGGCGAATGAAGCCATGCATGTCGCCGACGTCGTTTGCCGTCGGCGTCAGTCCGGTTCCGATGGCCCAGACCGGCTCGTAGGCGATGACGATGTTGTCGGCCAAAATTTCGGTAGTGTCCGGCAGCGAGCCGTCGAGTTGCCTGCCCACGACGTCGCGCGCGCGTCCGCCGTCGCGCTCGACCCGCATCTCGCCGATACAAACGATGGCAAGGAGCCCGGCGCGGTGCGCCGCGAGCACCTTGGCGCGCACCGCCGCGTCGGTTTCGCCGTGATATCGGCGCCGCTCGGAATGCCCGACGATCACGGCTTGCGCGCCGGCGTCGCGTAACATTTCGGCGGAAATATCCCCGGTATAGGCGCCGGCTTCCAGTGCGTGGCAATCCTGGCCGCCAATCGTAACCGCCGTCCCGCGCGCGGCCGCGGCAAAGCTCGCAATGAGCGTTGCCGGCGGACAGACCATTACATCGACGTTGGCGGCTGTTTGAGGGGATTTCTGGGCAAGCGTCGGCCTTCCAGCGATGATCTTCTCGAGCACGCCGATCGAGGCTTTGAGCCCGTTCATTTTCCAATTGCCGGCGACCAGCGGACGGAGCGCCATCGTCTTTCCTAAAAGTTTTGCCAAAAAGGTCTGCGACAATGAGCCGTTAGCAGACCGGTTGCACGCGGAAAAGGGGCGCTTTACCAGTAAAACCCGTTGGTTGCGGCGGGACGTGACGCTCCTTATAGTGCGCCGCCTTTAACCGGCCATCACACAAACGTTGAACTCATGCTTCGAGGTATCCGCAAAGCCTCCGAAAATTGGCTCGGCCGCGCCGCAATGGGCGTGGTCATGACGCTGCTCGCCGGCAGTTTCGCGGTCTGGGGTATCAACGATATTTTCCACGGCTTCGGCCAGTCGACTCTCGCCAAAATCGGCAGCGTTGAAATTCCGATCGAGCAATTCCGGCAGACCTACCAGGATCGTTTGCAGCTGATCGGGCGCCAGCTCGGCCATCCGCTGCCCCCGGACCAGGCGGCAGCGCTGGGCCTCGACCGCCAGGTGCTCGGCGAGATGGTCGCCCAGGCCGGGCTAGACCAGCGCGCCCGGCAGATGGGGCTCGGCCTGGCCGACGCCGAGATAGCCCGTCATGTCACGACCGATCCGAACTTGCAGACGGTGAACGGTCAATTCGACCGCGCCAAGTTCATTGACGTGTTGCGCAATATGGGCATGACCGAGCAGCGCTTCATCGCCGAACGGCGGCAGGAAACGCTCCGCCGGCAGCTCATCGATTCGGTGGCGGGCGATATGACTCCGCCAACAGCTTGGCTCGACGCCATAAATCAGTTGCAGAACCAAACGCGCAGTATCGAATATGTGGCGCTCGGCCCGGCGCAGGCCGGCGACATTCCGCAACCGACGGCCGACCAGCTGCAAAAATATTTCGACGAGCGCAAAATGCAGTTTCGCGCGCCCGAATACCGCAAGGTCGACACCGTCGTCGCGACGCCGGCGGAATTGGCAAAATGGATGGAGGTTTCCGACGACGACGTGAAAAAGGCCTACGATGAGCGGCGCTCGAGCTTCACCACGCCTGAGCGGCGGCACATCGAACAGCTTGTCTTCCCGACCATGGCCGACGCGCAGACCGCCGCCGACCGCATCAAGAGCGGCACGAGCTTTGTTTCCGTCGCCGCCGAACGCGGCATGAAGGAGCAGGATATCGACCTCGGCACCGTGGCGAAATCGGGCATCGTCGATCCGGCCGTGGCGGATGTCGCCTTCGCTCTCAAGCAAGGCGAAATAAGCGCGCCGGTGCAGGGCCAGTTCGGCGCGGTCGTCGTCACCGTGCTCAAGATCGAACCCGAAGTGACGAAATCGCTCGCCGACGTCGCAGCGCAGTTGCGTAACGACATCGGGCTCGAGCGCGCCAAGACGCAGGTGCAGGATCTCCACGACAAGATCGAGGACGATCGCGCCGGCGGCAGCTCGCTCGAAGAGGCGGCGGCGAAAGAGAAGCTCGCTCTCGTCACCTACGACGCGGTGGATCGCGCCGGCCGCGATCCCCAGGGCAAGCCGGTCGTCAATCTGCCGCACGGGCCCGAAGTCATCAACGCCGCGTTTGCTTCCGATGTCGGCGTCGATAACGATCCGATCGAAACCGACGGCGGCTTCGTCTGGTATGACGTGGCCGGCATCACGCCGGCGCACGATCGCACGCTCGATGAGGTCAAGGAGCAGGTCGCGGCGCGCTGGCGCGAGGATGAGACGGCGTCGCGGCTGCAAGCCAAGGCGGCCGATCTCCTCGACAAGCTCAAGGGCGGCAATCCATTCGATCTCCTTGCCGCCGCTAACAATCTCAAGATCGAAACGGCGAACGATCTCAAGCGCAGCGGCGGCGGCATCGACATTTCCCCCAAGATAGCCGGTGCGATCTTCCACACCGCGAAAGACACGTTCGGCAGCGCGACCGGCGACAATCCGGCGCAATGGATCGTGTTCCGCGTCACCGACATCAAGACGCCGAGTCTCGATTCGAATTCGCAAGACGCCAAGACCGTCGCGCAAAAGGTGCAGAGTCAATTATCCGACGACCTGGCCGGCCAATATGTCGCTTGGCTTGAAAACAACCTCGGCACCAAGATCAACGCCGCGGCGCTGGCGCAAACCATGGGCGATAACGCGCCGGACACGAACTAGATGCAAATCGAGCCTTCGGCGCAATCGTTCGCGGCGCGCTATGCGGCCGGCGAAGCGCAAGTCGTATGGACGACGCTGGTCGCCGATCTGGAAACGCCGGTCTCGGCTTTCCTCAAGATCGCAGGCTCGCGCCCGATGAGCTTTCTGCTGGAATCGGTCGAAGGCGGCGCCGTGCGCGGCCGCTATTCGATCGTCGGGCTGGAGCCCGATCTGATTTTCCGCGTCAACGGCAAGCACGCCGAGATCAACCGCACGGTACAAACCGATCCCGCGGCCTTTGTCCCGGCAAGCGACGCGCCGCTTAAGGCGTTGCGCGCACTCATTGCCGAGAGCCGGATCGCGCTCCCGCCAACGCTGCCGCCGATGGCCGCCGGCGTGTTCGGCTATCTCGGCTACGACATGGTGCGGCTGATGGAAGATTTGCCGCAACCCGGCCGCGATCCGATCGGCATTCCCGACGCGATCCTGATTCGTCCGACCGTCGTCATCGCCTTCGACGCGGTCGAAGACACCATCACCATCGTCACGCCGGTGCGCGTGCAAACCGGGATCAGCGCGAAGACGGCGCTGACGCGCGCTACCGAGCGCCTCACCGCCGTGGTCGATGCGCTCGACAAGCCGCTCGATAAATCCGCAACCGAGGTCGACACCGGTCCGCTCGAGGTGGCGCCGCGCTCGAACACCAGCGCGGAAGAATTCAAGCGCATGGTCATGCGCGCCAAGGACTACATCGCCGCGGGCGATATTTTCCAGGTCGTGCTGTCGCAGCGTTTCGAGGCGCCGTTCGCGCTGCCGCCGTTCGCGCTTTACCGCGCGTTGCGACGGGTCAATCCGTCGCCCTATCTTTACTTCCTCGATTTCGGCGCCTTCGCCGTCGCCGGATCGAGTCCCGAAATTCTGGTCAAGACCGCGGACGGCGTCGTAACGATCCGTCCGATCGCCGGCACGCGCGGGCGCGGCGCGACCCCACATGAAGACGAAGCGCTCGAGGCCGAGCTCCTCGCCGATCCCAAGGAGCGCGCCGAGCATTTGATGCTGCTCGATCTTGGCCGCAACGACGTCGGCCGCGTCGCCGAAATCGGCACGGTCCAAGTCACCGATCAGTTTTTCATCGAGCGTTACAGCCAGGTCATGCACATCGTCTCGAATGTCGAGGGCAAATTACGCAACGACCGCGATCGGCTCGATGCGCTCGCCGCCGGATTTCCGGCCGGAACAGTCTCCGGTGCGCCGAAAGTGCGCGCTATGCAGATCATCGATGAATTGGAAAAAGAGAAGCGCTCGCTCTACGCCGGCTGCGTCGGCTATTTCTCCGCCGGCGAGGAGATGGATACTTGCATCGTGTTGCGCACCGCGCTGGTCAAGGACGGCACCATGTACGTCCAGGCCGGCGCCGGCATCGTCGCCGACAGCAATCCGAATTTCGAACAGCAGGAATGCATCAACAAGGCGAAAGCGCTATTCCGCGCCGCCGAAGAAGCCAAACGCTTCGCCAGCGCCGCGCGGCGCGGGCAATAGTAAGAACGGCAGCAAGCGTCTGAGCCGTAACAGCCAGGCGCTTGTAGTCGCTTGTTTGGATTCTCGCCGTTATCACCAAACGCTGGAACATTCAGAGCCCAATCCGTTGAGAATGGGTTGGCATCTCATGCCTCGATGATTGATCCAGTTGCCGTCGCGAACTCTGGAGACGAAGGTCCAACCCTGGCTCGCCATGCACTTCTTATAGACGGCCGATGTCGGGATGCCGTTGAGCTCCGGACCAACCTGTGCGTCGCAATAGTTGCCGGCGGCAAACAATTCGGCGTCGCTGCGCGGCGGCTTCGATTTCCAGCTGGAGGTATCGGCGTGCGCGGCCATGGCGCCGGTCAGCAGTAGTACCGTAACGAGCAAAATGCGTTTCATCGGAATCCTCCATTTTGTCGTGTCCATGCTCATTGGACGCGCGGGAGGGACGCACCGGTTCGAAAGCTGAGATTACAAATCGGACACAAGTTTACGCGCGTTTACGCCGCGGATGCCGCTACCGCTTTCACGTTTTTGGTGCCGGATCGCGATGGATGGGATCGACCCACAAGACCGTCTGCGGCTTCTCCACCGGCTCGATATCAAGATTGATCGCGAAGATGAAATCGCCGGGATCTGCTTCGGCCGTGAACTGCAGATGATCGCCCCAGCGCATCCGCGCCCTGCCGCGAACCACATAGATGATGCTTTCCAGATGCCCGTGATGATGCGCGCCGGTTTTCGCATCCGGCTTGATGGTCACCGTGCCGGCCCACAGCTTCTGCGCGCCCACGCGGGCGAAGTTGATCGCCGCTTTCCGGTCCATCCCCGGTGTCGACGGCACGTTGGGGTCCAATCGATTGCCCGGGATGACCCGCACGCCATCGTGCTTCCAGCGTTCGGCATCGCCAGGGGAATGATGAGCATGATCGTGATCTTCGGTCATGATGCCTTATACCACAAGGCGGAAGGTGACGGGCTATGGCGCAGCAAGTCCAAGCGAGTTGAGATAACCGGCATTGATGCGAACATTGCTGAACTTGGCGGCTTCCAGATAGGCATTGAGGATCGCTTGCGCCTGTTCGCGGGGCGGTAACGGCAAGTTGCCCGTGCCGCCGGCCTTGGCGATCAAATCCCAACCCGCGGGTTTTTGAATCGTGACCACGGCCAGATCCGAGTCGAGGTTCTTGTACGGCCAGAAAATCCAACCGATGCCGAACCGCTCATTGAGCCGGCGGAATTTTTCGTTCCAGCCGTTGTTGTACTCACCGGTCTCGCCGATGAGCACGGGTACGTTCCAGCGGTTGCTGAAATCCAAATAGCTTTGGATCGCGTCGCGGGTCGGGTTGGGCCAAAATTTGTGATAGGTGTAAACCGCGTTGGCGTCGAACGGCCGGTCGAACATGGCAAAGTTCGTATCCCATTGGCCGCCGCCGAGCAGCACCACATGGTTCGGATCGACGCTGCGAATGGCTGCCACGATGTCGCGATAGAGCGGCTCCAGCCGCGGATTGAGGTAATCCACGTCGTTGTAGGGAGAGATCGGCTCGTTGAGGAGATCGTAGCCGAGGATGGCCGTTTCGTCGCGATAATGCGCGGCAAGCTTTTGCCAAAGCGCGATGGTGAGCTGCCGGTAACGCGGCACATAGAAAGTGAGCGGGAAGCCGGGACCGTCATCGTGATTGACGCCGGTCTGCCCGCCGGGCGCGGCATGCAGATCGACGATCACGCGCAAACCTGCGCCGCGGCACCATTGCACCAAGCGATCGAGCAGCGCCCAGCCGGGTCCTTCGAACCGCTCGGCGCCGCCGTCGCCCGGCGCGACGAACAGCCGCCAATTCAGCGGCACGCGAACGGCGTTAAAGCCCGCCGCTTTGAGGAAATCGATATCCTCCTTGGCGATATAAATGTCGCGAAATTTTACCCAGAAGGTAGCCGCACCCTCGGGACCCAGCAGCGCCTCGATGACGTCCGCGATCTCCGTCGGGCTGCGGGCCTGCTTGAACTCGAACATGTAGCCTTCGGGGACCAGCCAATTTCCCAGATTGATGCCCTTGACGGCAAACGTCTCGCCATGGCCGTCGACCAGGCGCGTCCCCTCGGCATGGATGAAATCAGCCGGCGCCGCGCGACCGACGCCATTGCTGATGAGTAGCGTGATGACAAGCACGGCCACGCAGAGCTGGGCGTGAAACCGGGAGCAATAACGCCAAGCTGCGGCACCGCGAACGCGCATTGGCCACAACCCTTTCCAGTTTGTTTGCGCGCGATCCATGCCGAAAATCGGTGACCCTATTTCGCGGCCATGCTTTAAGAGGAAACGTATCGCCAATGCTGGGATGAGCAAAGCGGCGTCCTGCCGCCAAGAGTGCTGCCAAGAGCAAGGTCGAAGTCTCCGATGTACGGCATGCCGTTATCCCAGGCGCTCGTCTTTCTTGCCGCCGTCACCATTATCATCGTTGCGACGCAGTGGCGGCATTTCCCTCCGTTTATTGTGATCGTGGTGGTCGCCTCGGCATTTGGCTTCGTTGCCGGGTTTCCCACGTCTTATCTCGGCAAGCTGTTCGGCACCGGCTTCTCCGAGATGATCTATTCTCCCGGACTGGCGATCGTCGCCGCAGCCTTTATTGGCGGTCTCGCCGAAAGCACGACGGCATCCGACCGGCTCACGGCCGCAATCGATCGCGGCCGCCGGCGCTGGCCATGGCTCGGGTCCAATAGGATAGCGGCGGCGGTAGGCCTGATTGCCGGTATCGGCGCTTCGCCCGCCGCGGCGTTTGCGCTCGTCACGCCTGTGCTTCCGGCGATCGGTGGCGCGATGGTGCAAAAGCGGCAACCCGCCACGATCACGCTCGCGCTTGCAATTTCGGCGAGCCACAGTCTGGTGTGGCTGACGCCGGTGCCGATCGCGGCCACGGCCATCCTCGGCGCCGAATGGAGCCGCGTCGCTTTGTTCGGCTTGCCGCTGGCGGTTTTGCTGGTTGCATTCGGCGCGATATTTGCGCGGTGGTCCTCACCTGTTGCGGCCGCAGCGGAGCCGCCGGCGGCGGAGCCACAGCCCGCCGCGAAAAAGCGAGGCGGCGGCTCCGCGATCGTGCTCGTTCTGGCAATTGCTGTGCCGCTACTGCTGCTGATGGTGCAATCACTCGGCGACATGCCAAGCGAGCCGCTCGGCGGCGGACCGGCGCGCGAATTGATCATCGGCATAGGCCGCCCGCTCATTCTTTTTCTGGCCGGTGTCGGCATCATGTTCATTGGCCAGCCGCGGCAGGGATTTAGCCTTCTCGGCGACGCCGCCTGGACCGGGCGCGTCATTGCCAATGTCTCGAGTGTCCTGCTCATCGTGTGCGCTGCAGGCGGCCTGCAAAAACTCTGCCAGGAAACCGGCATGGCGGAAATGTTCGCCGAGCGTTTGCTTGAGTGGCATGTCGAGGTGCTTGGCGGCGTGCTGGTCGCGTTCCTAATCGCTGCGGCGATCAAGACATTGCAGGGCTCGTCGCTGGTCGCCGCCATCACCGCCGCGGGTATGATGCAGCCGATGCTGCTGCCGCTCGGACTGGACGGCGCCAACGGCAGAGCGCTCGCCGCGCTTGCCATCGGTGCGGGCGCAATGACGATCTCGCATGTCAACGACGAATATTTTTGGCTGGTGACGAATAGCGCCGGGCTCCCTCCGCTGCGCGGGCTCACCACGGTCAGTGTCGGAACGCTGCTGCAGGGCCTCATCGCCGCAGCGGCACTGCTGCTCCTGTCGGCGTTGATCTCCCATACCTGAACGCGCCGTATCGGCCGCGGAAGATATTCCTCGAAGTTGGGCTGCCTTAATGGCACCGGAGTTGCATGTGAGTTGCCGTGTCGTTGCGGCAACCACCGGCAGGCCAATGATTTTCCGTAAATCCCCGTCATCCCGTCGCGCCGAAACACGTATTGCGGAAGAACATGGCCCGTCGCGCCGCGATCTGATCAAGCTTGCCGGCGCCGGCGCGCTGGCGGCGAATTCCACGTCCCCCGCGAGCGCCAAAACGATTCAGACCGCGGCGGAGCACGACAACACGCGCACGCCGCGAAGTCTGCCGCCGGACTTTCTGTGGGGCACGGCCACCTCCGCCTATCAGATCGAAGGCGCCTGGCAGGACGACGGCAAAGGCGAATCGATCTGGGATCGGTTCGCGCACACGCCCGGCATGATTCAAAACAACGATACCGGCGACGTCGCGCTCGATCACTACCACCGCTCCCAGGACGACGTGGCGCAGATGAAGGCGCTCGGCGCTCGGACGTACCGGTTCTCGATCTCCTGGCCGCGGATTTTTCCGCAAGGCAGCGGAGCGCCAAATCCCGGGGGCCTGGATTTTTACGACCGCTTGGCGGACGAGCTGCTCGACAACGATATCGAGCCGTTCGCGACGCTGTATCACTGGGACTTGCCGCAGGCGCTGCAGGACAGTGTCGGCGGATGGGAATCCGCCGACACCGCGAAGGCGTTCGCCGATTACTCAGGCTATGTCAGCGAAAAGCTGAGCGACCGGATCAGGCACTTCTTCACGCTCAACGAACTCAAGACGTTTGTCGAATTGGGGCATGGCACCGGCATCTTCGCGCCGGGCCTCAAACTGCCGCCCGCGCGCTTGAACCAAGTGCGCCACCACGCCGTGCTCGCCCACGGCCTCGCCGTCCAGGCGATCCGGGCGAGCGCAAAGCCTTCGACCAAGGTCGGGCTGGCAGAGAACATCGTCGCCGCCGTGCCGGTTATCGAAACGCTCGAAAATATCGCCGCCGCCGAGCGCGCCACGCGTGAGATCAATGCCGGCTACCTGACCGTCATTCTGGAAGGACGCTACACTGACGCTTTCCTCGCCTCGGCCGGAGCCGACGCGCCAAAATTCACCGATGAAGATTTGCAGGCCATCTCAAGCCCGCTCGATTTTGTCGGGATCAACGTTTACACGCCCATATACGTGCGCGCGATCGGCGCGGCGCCAGGCTACGAGGTCATTCCATTCGCCAAATCCCACCCGCGGATGGCATCGGCCTGGCAGTATTTCGGCCCCGAGGCGCTCTATTGGGCGCCGCGGCACCTGCAAAAACTTTGGAACGTGAAGGAAATCTATATCAGCGAGAACGGCTGCGCCGCGTCCGACGAACCGGCGTCCGACGGCATCGTCTACGACAGCGACCGCATCATGTTCTTGCGCAATTACCTCGCCATGCTGCAGCGCGCGATCGCCGAAGGCGTGCCGGTGCGCGGCTATTTTCTGTGGAGCTTGTTCGACAATTTCGAATGGTCATCCGGCTACGGCAGCCGTTATGGATTGATCCACGTCGACTATGCCACGCAGAAGCGCACGCCAAAGCTCAGCGCCAAGTATTATGCGGAAGTCATCAAACGCCACGCTTTGGCGTGAGCGTATAGGATGGGTAGAGCGTGGCGAAACCCATCCTCTCTCTACAAATCAACGTCGCCCGAAGTGATCGGTTTCACTTCGTTCTACCCATCCTACCTCGCTACTTCGCGAACGCAGGATCGAGTCGCCCGGCGCGGGCGATATCCGCATCGCCGCCGGCGGTATCGCCTTGCGCTTGCTTCGCCAAGCCGCGGTCGTTGTAGGCGATCGCCAATTTCGGATCGAGCGCGATCGCCTGATTGCAGTCGGCGATCGCCTGCGCCAGGTTGCCTTTTTTGATCTGCACCGCGCAGCGGCCGCTATAGGCTTGGGCAAATTTCGGATCGAGCTGGATCGCGCGATCGTAGTCCGCCGCGGCGTGATCGTAGTCGTCCGTATCGAAATAGGCGAAACCGCGATTGGCGAAGTCGGCGGCAAGGATGTGCTTTGTGTCCCGACCGGATTTGATCAGATTCGAACAGCCGGTGATCGTGTCTTTGTCCCCCATCTTGGGATCGTTGCACATCATCCGGTCCTGCGCCTGCACCGCCGATTGTTGCGCGACGGCCGTGCCGGCGAAGCTCAGACACACGACTAAATCCGCGGCTGCCAGTGCCGCCAGGGCAATGACGGACGACAATGACGCTTTACCAACACCTGAGATCATAATTCGGCCCCGTAGATCATTCCGTTCCCGCAGAGCGTAGCATAAGCGGCCGCTTATTATTCGGACATCGTCACGCGCAACATGTTGACGTGAGAGAGGCCGATCAGCCGGCAACCGCGACGAATTTATAACCGTCGCCCCAGCGCCGCACTCGCCCAGTCGAGGGCATGGGGAAATGGCTCGCGCACATGATCGTCGGCTCTTCGCAGAAGCGGTCGAACATTTTGCGCCGCGTTTGTTCGGCCTGCTTTGAGTCGTAATCGGACATCATGCCGAGCTCGGGATATTTTCCCTGCAGCGGCGAATGGATCATGTCGCCGGTGATAAGAGCGTCCTCGCCTGACCGGCCAACCAGCACCGAGAAATGGTCGATGGTGTGGCCGGGAGTCGGAATGAATTGCACCGCTTCGTTGAAGGCGAAATCGCTCTTCACGATCTGCTCGCGCTTGGCGGCGACGATCGGCAGCACCGAGTCCGTCATCCAAGGCGCACTCGCCGGATTGTCCTTCTCCCGCTGTGTCCAATACGCAAGCTCGCGGTCCGCCATGATGTAACGCGCCTTGGGAAAGGTCGGCACCCAACGCCCGTTGTCGAGCCGGGTATTCCAGCCGACATGGTCGCCGTGAAGATGCGTGCACATGACATAATCGATGTCATTGACGGTGAGGCCGGCGGCAGCGAGCCCCTCCTCGAAACGGTCGCTGTTCAACATGTTCCAGAACGGCCGCGCCGGCCGCGGCTTGTGATTGCCGACGCAGGCATCGACCAGGATATTGTGGTCCGGCGTCTTGATGACGAAGCTCTGGATGCAGAGCACCAGCCCGTTATTGGCGGGATCGAGAAATGTGGGCTCGAGCCACGCCCGGTTCTCGTCAAGGAGTTCCTTTGTCAGAGCCGGGAAAAAACCCATCACACCGAAGTCCGTGCAGCGCGGCTGCTCCACGACCGGATGAATCGTGATGTCCTTGAGCGTGATCGTCATCGGAGCGCTTTCTTCGGCTTGATGCGGCGAATGTTAGCGGCCTATCGCCCGCGTGCAAGCCATGCCGCGCGCGCTCACTCCCCGCCGTTCTCGCCGGCCTCTTCGCCTTCCTCGCTCAACCGCTCCACCGACGCCACCTTCTCGCCCTCGCCGGTCGAGAACACGATGACGCCTTGCGTCGAGCGGCCGGCGATGCGGATGCCGTCGACCGGGCAGCGGATCAATTGGCCGCCGTCGGTGACCAGCATGATCTGGTCGCTTTCCTCGATCGGGAATGAGGCGACCAGGCGGCCGTTCTTCTCGGTGATCGCCATGGCGACGATGCCTTTGCCGCCGCGACCGGTGGTGCGGTATTCGAACGACGAGGTGCGCTTGCCAAAGCCTTTTTCCGAGATGGTGAGCACAAACTGCTCGGCCGCCGACAATTCCGCGTAGCGGGTCTGGCCCAGCTCGATCGCGCCCTCGGCCTCCTCGGCATCGGTCGCGCCGTTGTCCTCGCCCTCACCGTTGGTCCCGCGCCGCACCGCGTTGGCGCGCTTGAGATAGGCAACGCGCTCGTCGGCCGTCGCCTCGACGTGGCGCAGGATCGACAGCGAGATCACCCTGTCGCCGTCGCCGAGATTGAAGCCGCGCACGCCCATCGAGGTGCGGCCCTGGAACACGCGCACGTCGGTCACCGCGAAGCGGATGCACTGGCCGTCGGCCGAAGTGAGAAGAACATCGTCTGCCTCGCTGCAAATCTGCACGTCGACGATGGCGTCGCCCTCGTCGAGTTTCATGGCGATGATGCCGGAGCGCCGCACGTCGGCGAAATCCGACAGCTTGTTACGCCTCACCGTGCCGCGCGTGGTCGCAAACATGACGTCGAGCTTGTCCCAGCTCTTTTCGTCTTCCGGAATCGGCATGATCGTGGTGATGTTCTCGCCCTGCTCTAGCGGCAGAATGTTGATCAGCGCCTTGCCGCGCGCCTGCGGCGCGGCCAGCGGCAGCCGCCATACTTTCTCTTTGTAAACCTGACCGCGCGAGGAGAAGAACAGCACCGGGGCATGGGTCGAGGCGACGAACAGCCGGGTAACGAAATCCTCATCGCGCGTCTGCATGCCGGCACGGCCCTTGCCGCCGCGCCGCTGCGCGCGATAGGTCGAGAGCGGCACGCGCTTGACGTAGCCGGCGTGCGAGACCGTGACGACCATGTCCTCGCGCTGGATCAGGTCTTCGTCCTCCATCTCGCCTTCCTGATCGATGATCACGGTGCGGCGGGGCGTGGCGAACTCGCTCTTGATGGCGACAAGCTCGTCCTTGAGGATCGTTTGGATGCGCGCGCGCGAGCGCAAAATATCGAGATAATCGGCGATCTCTTTGGCAAGCTTGTCGAGCTCGGCCTTGATCTCGTCGCGCCCGAGCGCGGTCAGCCGCTGCAGCCGCAAGTCGAGGATCGCCTTGGCCTGCTCCGCCGAAAGCCGCGTGGTGCCCTCAGGCGACATGGCGTGGCGCGGGTCGTCGATCAGCGTCACCATGGTTTCGACGTCGCGCGCCGGCCAGTCGCGATTCATCAATTGCTCGCGCGCCTCATTGGCGTCCTTGGAGGCGCGGATCAATCTTATCACTTCGTCGATATTGGCCACCGTGATCGCGAGCCCGACCAACACGTGGGCGCGATCGCGCGCCTTGCTCAGCAAGTGCTTGGTACGGCGATAGATCACTTCTTCGCGGAACGCGATGAAGGACATAAGCAGGTCCTTCAGATTCATCACCAGCGGCCGGCCGCCCTCGAGCGCCACCATGTTGGCGCCGAACGAGGATTGCAGCGATGTGAAGCGGTAGAGCTGGTTGAGCACCACATCCGGCACCGCGTCGCGCCGCATTTCGATCACCACGCGGAAACCGTCACGGTCGGATTCATCGCGCAGCGCGGCAATCCCCTCGAGCTTCTTCTCGCGCACCAGTTCACCGATGCGCTCCACCATGTGCGCCTTATTCACCTGGTAGGGAATTTCGGAAATGACGATCGCTTCGCGCTCGCCGCGCAAGGTTTCGAACTCGACCTTGCCGCGCATGACGATCGAGCCCCGTCCGAGGTGATAGGCGGAGCGGATGCCCTGGCGGCCGAGAATGATGCCGCCGGTCGGGAAATCCGGGCCCGGCACAATGCCGATCAGATCTTCGATCGACAGACCCGGATCGTTGGCCAGCGCAATGCAAGCGTCGATCACCTCGCCGAGATTGTGCGGCGGAATGTTGGTCGCCATGCCGACCGCGATGCCGCCAGCGCCGTTGACCAACAAATTGGGAAAGCGCGCCGGCAGCACGACCGGCTCGCGCTCGGTATTGTCATAGTTGGCCTGGAAATCGACAGTTTCATTGTCGAGGTCGTCCAACAGCGCCATCGAAACTCTGGTGAGGCGGGCTTCGGTGTAACGATAGGCCGCCGGTGGATCGCCATCGACCGAACCGAAATTGCCCTGCCCATCGATCAGCGGCAGGCGCATGGAAAAATCCTGCGCCATGCGCACCAGCGCGTCGTAGATCGACTGGTCGCCGTGCGGATGATATTTGCCAATCACGTCGCCGACGACGCGCGCCGACTTCACGTATTTCTTATCGGGCGTGTAGCCGTTCTCGTGCATCGAATAGAGGATGCGCCGATGCACCGGCTTGAGCCCGTCGCGCGCGTCCGGCAGCGCGCGGGCCACGATCACGCTCATGGCGTAATCGAGGTAGCTGCGTTTCATCTCCTCCGTAATCGATATGGGGCGAATATCGGAAGGACCGCCGGCCGCGGGCGGAGAGGTATCGTCTTGGTCTGACACTGAGGATTCCTGAGCCCGGATTTTGCACGAATCGCGCGGAATTTTTATAGCCGATTAGGCCCTGTTGAGCCACCTTTATCGGCGGGATATAGCTAGGTTTTTCTCTTTCATTTTCAAGGCCTTATTGCGACAATTCGCCCCGTTTCGGCGGCGGCGGCGCGGGCTTTGGCCCAGCCCGTCAAGACCGCGCCATAGGATGCTGGCGTAATCACGCTTCGCCCCTATGATACGATTGATACGACGCGGAAAAACCGCATCGGGGAGACGCTTTCATGGTTCAGCTTGCGGACGGCGACATCAGGACCCGCGAGGTGCTCGGCTGGAAAGGCGTGCATATCCTCCACTTCATGGGCTCGTCATGTTCGCAGAAGCTGCGCGTCTTCCTTAACCTCAAGAACATTCCGTGGCAGTCGCATCCCATCGATTTGATGGGCAACGAGAACTTCCAGCCGTGGTTTCTCGGCATCAATCCGCGGGGGCTGGTGCCGGTCCTGGTGCACGACGGCGCCGTGCATATCGAAAGCAACGATATCATCCAGTATCTCGAGAAGACTTTTCCGACGCCAAAACTCATCCCGGCCGGCCACGAGAACGAAGTCTCAGGCCTGCTCAAGCACGAAGACGATCTGCATCTCGATCTGCGCACGCTGAGCTTTCGCTTCGTGTTCGCGCCGCCCGGGCCGCCAAAACCCGCGGCCGCCCTCGAAAGCTATAGCGCCAACGGCAGCGGCACCGTGCAGGGCGCCAAGGACCATGAGAAACAAATCCAGATCGAGTTTTGGCAGCGCGCGGCCAAGGAAGGTTTCACCGATGAGCGAGTGCGCGCGTCGGCGCTGAAATTCCGTATCGAGTTCGACACGCTCGACAAAACACTGGCGAAGCAGCCTTATCTGTTGGGCGAGGATTTAAGCGTGCTCGACATCGCCTGGCTGATTTACGAGAACCGGCTGTCGCTGGCCGGCTATCCGTTCGCGCGGCTGCATCCGCATGTTCACGCCTGGGCCGAGAAACTTCGCGCCATGCCGGAATTTGCCAAGGAGATCGGGCAGCTTCGCCATTCGGCGGAACAACTCGACGCCGTCCGTCGCACGCAGGCCGGCAAGACGCTGGAAACAGTCGCGGGATTCTAGCCGCCAACGAGACGCTTCGTCATGCAGCTCGATTACGCGGTCTCGGCGCTCCTCACGCTGTTCGTCGTGGTCGACCCGATCGGGCTCGCGCCGACTTTTCTTGCCGTGACCGACGGCCTGCCGCGCGCCGCCCGCCGCAGCGTCGCCGCACGCGCGAGCGTCATTGCCGGTGCGATCCTGATCGGCGCCGCGCTGATCGGTAATTGGCTCCTCGGGACCTTGGAAATTTCGCTCGCGGCGTTCCGGATCGCCGGCGGCCTCCTATTATTTTCGATCGCTTCCCAGATGGTGTTCGGCGTGCGGATGCGCCGTGAAGGCGAAGAGGCGGAGCAGGCGATCGAGGAGCACGTGCGCAACATTGCCGCCTTCCCGCTGGCGATCCCGCTCTTGGCCGGTCCCGGGGCGATCACCGCGGCCGTGCTGCTGGCCGGACGCGCCGACGGAAATTTGGTGCTGATCGGCGTGCTGATGGCGGCGGTGGTGCTTGTCGCCGCGGCGTGCCTGGCCACGTTCTTATTCGCCGAACGGATCAGCGGGCTTCTTGGCCTGACCGGCAACATCGTGCTGTCGCGGCTTCTCGGCGTGCTGCTCGCGGCCTTGGCCGTGCAATACGTCGTCGACGGAATTCGCGCCGCCCTTGCCGGATGATGGGCCACCAGCGCGCGTCCGGCGAAATACCGCACACCAATCGTTAACCATAAGGGTTCACATTCACTTAGGATTTACGCCTGGGTTTTGCCATTGGGGACCATGTCATGGCCGTTTCGGGACTTGCCGCTGCCGCAAACTTTCAACCGCCGATCCAGCAATTATCGCCGTCGTCCAACCATCACCGGCACAATGGCGGCATCCATGGGCCGTCGATCAGCGACGTCGATGCGCAAAGCTCGAGCGTCGCGCCGAGCGGCGGTTTGCCCGGCAACGCCGGCAGCAAGGTCGACTTCACGGTGTGATGGGGTCTGTCTCCTTCCATGTGCGCGCGGCGGAGCCGCGCGACATCCCGGCGCTGATGCTGCTCAAGCGCCTGCTCGCCGAAGGCGAAGATTCCGGCCATGCCGTGCGCGCCACCGCAGCCGACTGGCTGCGTGACGGGTTCGGCGCCGCCGCGGGCTTCACCGCGTTTGTCGCCGAAAACGCCGGCGGCGAAACTGTCATAGGCATGGCGATATGCAGCCAGCGCCTCATCACCGGCTGGGACGGGCCGGTGATTTTCCTGCAAGATCTTATTGTCGAGCCGGCCCATCGCGATCACGGCGTCGCCCGAGCGCTGATGGCGCGCGTCGCGGCGCTCGCCTGCGAACTCGGCAGTCCGATCGTCGAACTGACGGTGCGCGCGGATAACCCCGCGCAACACTTCTACCTCCGCACCGGCTTTCAGCCGCTGCCGCAATGCCTCACTTACGTGCTGGCCGGACCCGCGCTCGAAGCGCTGGCGCAACGCAGCAAGCAAGAGCCGGATAAACAAGATTTGGCGATCGCCGGCTGAGCCCTTCCTTCCCTCCCCCGTTTGCGCGAGAGGATTGAGGTGGCGGATCAATCGAACCGCGGCTGCCAAATCATCAGTGCAACGACGATGCTCGCGCCAAGAAGCACGGGAACCGCACACAGGCACCAGCGGCGGAACAGGCGCCGATAGGCATCGGACAGTGGCGCGGCGTTGAGCGCCGCCTCCCGCGCCAAGCCGCGGATGCGCATCTCGATCCGGACCGCGGCAATCCAACACGCCACGATGACGGCATAGAGCACCAGCGACAGATCGATCCACAATTCGGCAAGCGGCGAAAGTCCGATCGCCGAGGCCAACGGGAATCCGCTTAGCGGCAGCACGATAATCGCCGCCGCCATGATCGTTTTCTCGACGCTGACCACAAATTGTGAAGTCAAGGCGACGACCGAGGTGTTGCCGGAGCGGTGCGCGAGCAGCATGAAACACGCCAGGCAAAGCCACGTGCCAAATATCACCGTGGCGGCGAGCACGTGCACAAATTTGATGGCGAAGATGACGTCAAGCATTGGTGTGTATCGTCATTGCGAGGAGCATTGTTTTGTTTTGCTTCGCTCCGCCCGCAATTGACGATTAATCAGAACGGAATTTCGTCGTCCATGTCGCCGCGCAAATCGCCGCGCCCGGATCCGGCGGCAGCGGCGGCTGCGACTTTGCGCGTCGGTCCGGCCGACCCGAATTCGCCGCCGGCGTCCTCTGTGTCGCCGCCGCCCGAAGCTCCGCCGCCGGCGCGGTCGAGAAGCGTCAGCTCGCCGCGAAACCCTTGCAGCACCACTTCGGTCGAATAGCGGTCCTGACCCGATTGGTCCTGCCACTTGCGCGTCTGCAACGCGCCTTCGATGAAGACCTTGGAGCCCTTCTTCAGATATTGCTCCGCGATCCGGCAGAGATTCTCGTTGAAGATGACGACGCGGTGCCATTCGGTCTTTTCACGCCGTTCGCCGGTGGTTTTGTCTTTCCAGGATTCCGACGTCGCCAGCCGCAAATTGGCGATCGGCCGGCCGTCCTGGGTCCGACGGATTTCAGGATCGGCGCCCAAATTGCCGATCAGGATCACTTTGTTCACGCTTCCCGCCATGACTTACTCCGCTAAGTGTCTGCTCCGCTCGTGCGCCCGTCCGCGCAGGTCTCAACCGGGACAGTAGTGCCGGACCGGGCCCTCGCAAGGCTGAATGGCGTTATCCACACGCGTACCCGCCAAAACCGGCGCTGGCAGCATTATGTTCTTATTTTGTTCTAAGCCATTCCGCCGCCAACCGCAAGGGGTGGGCCCCAAACCGGGCATCTGAAGGATTGCCGGCGGCCGAATCTGGTTTATAGGAGGATTTGGAGCGGTACATCTGTAGGGGTCCCCCCCCCCGCGAAAAGTCAACCATTGTTGCTTTTAAGGGCGATTATCCCTGAAACGAAGAACACATGGCTCGGCACGGCGCGTGCGCGCGTCGGTTACGCGGCCGATCGCGTGCTGTTCTACGGCACCGCCGGCGGCGCTTTCGGCGATATCCAAGCCAATACTGGCGTCACCTGCTTCCAGAGTTCGACGAAGGGCCGCTGGGTGGCGGGCGCCGCGTCGAGGCAGCCTTCTCCGACAACTGGACGGCGCGGGTCGAGTATCTGTTCGTCGACCTGCAGAATGCGTCCTACACTCCGTTTGGCGTGCCCACCACCGTCAGCTTCGACGGCAGTCTGATCCGGGCCGGCCTCGACTACAAGTTTCGCTGACGCTTCCAGCGCATTTCGGCTTTGACGGCGGGGCCTGACAGCCCCGCCAAAAGGCGTTATTGATTCCGGTGGGTTGTTGTTTTTTTGCACTATTCAGGGGCGTGCAGAAGCATTGTATTGGTGGGTTGGGGCGCAGTGCCTTTGTGTGCCTGCGAGGGTACCGTATGCGGCGGATTGGTTGGGGTCTTATAGCGTCGTCGGCTTGGGCGACAGCGGTGTTGGCGGCAACGGGCGCCGCCGGGCCTGCGCATGCCGCCGATATGAGCGTACCCCCCACGTACAACCCTCCGCGCGCGGCGTTGCCGCCGGCGATGTACGACTGGACCGGTATCTATTTCGGCGGTAACGTCGGCGCCGGGCTGCTGATGGACTCCGTCGGCCAAGCGCCGGCGCCTGCGGCAGTCACCAATCTCACCGGCTCGACCAGCCTCGGCCCCGTCGGCGTCATTGGCGGCGCGCAAGCCGGCCTCAATTTCGAGTTCGCACCGGTGGTGATCGGCGGCGAGGTATCGTGGTCGTCGTCCGCAATTACCGGCAACGCCAGCGTTCTGACGACGACGCCGGGGGTATCCGAACGCGCCACGTCCAATACGTTATGGTTTGCCACCGCGACCGGACGCGCCGGCTATGCCGCCAATGATTGGCTGTTCTATGCCAAGGGCGGCGGCGCCGTGTTGAATGTCGGCTATACCCAGGACATCGTCACCGTCGGCGTTACCGGACCGACGCAATCCATCGGCTCCGTGCGCAAAGGCTTTACCGTCGGCGGCGGGGTCGAATACGGCATGACCGAAGACTGGTCGGCGAAACTGGAATACGATTTCTTCGATTTCGGCAGCCAGACCTATGACTTCAACCAGACTCCGGTGTCGATCAATTCCCGGATGAGCGCGCTGACGTTCGGCATCAATTACCGCCTCAACTGGGCCGGCGGCTGGCACTAGCGCCGCCCCGCGCCGCAGAACCCAGGTTTCGGGGGAATAAGCGTCCCGCGCGACTGGCAAAAAGCCTGCGTTCTCACTACGTTCGATTTGCTCGTCCGAAGCCCCGCCAAGCACGGCGGGGGGCGAGTTCCATTGCTTTCAAAGCCGGCTTGAGATGAACGACCTGTTCGACAAATCCGCGAAGGCCCGCGATGCGCGCGTGCAAGATCGCCAAGAAACACGACAAGACGATCGGCAAGATCGCCGGGTGATTTCGATCCGCGGCGCGCGCGAGCATAACCTCAAGAATATCGACCTCGATATTCCGCGCGACCGGCTGGTGGTGTTCACCGGCCTGTCCGGCTCCGGCAAATCCTCGCTCGCCTTCGACACCGTCTATGCCGAGGGCCAGCGCCGCTATGTCGAGAGCCTGTCGGCTTACGCGCGGCAATTTCTGGAAATGATGCAGAAGCCGGACGTCGACCAGATCGACGGCCTCTCCCCCGCCATCTCCATCGAGCAGAAAACCACCTCGCGCAATCCGCGCTCGACCGTCGGCACCGTCACCGAAATCTACGACTACATGCGGCTGCTGTGGGCGCGCGTCGGCATCCCTTACTCGCCGGCCACCGGACTGCCGATCGAGAGCCAGACCGTGTCGCAAATGGTCGACCGCATCATGGCGCTCCCTGAGGGTACTCGTCTCTATCTCTTGGCTCCAGTCGTGCGCGGGCGGAAGGGCGAGTATCGCAAGGAGCTCGCCGAGTTCATGAAGAAGGGCTACCAGCGCGTCAAAATCGACGGCAAGTTTTACGAGATCGCCGAGGCGCCGGCGCTCGACAAGAAATTCACCCACGACATCGACGTCGTCGTCGACCGCATCGTGGTGCGGCCGGACATCACCACACGGCTTGCGGATTCGCTCGAGCAGGCGCTGAAGCTCGCCGAAGGCATGGCGGTCGCGGAGCTTGCCGATGCCGCGCCGGCCGCCGCCGCCACGACCAACAGCAAAGCCAATAAGCAGCGCAACGAAACCGCCGAGCGCCTCATCTTCTCCGAAAAATTCGCCTGCCCGGTGTCCGGCTTCACCATCCCCGAGATCGAGCCGCGGCTGTTCTCGTTCAACAATCCGTTCGGCGCCTGCCCGAAATGCGGTGGGCTCGGCGTCGAGCAGCATATCGACGCCGATCTCGTCATCCCCGACAAGGACCGCACGCTGCGCAAGGGCGCCATCGCGCCGTGGTCGAAATCGAGCTCGCCCTATTACGTGCAGACGCTGACCGCGCTGGGCAAGCACTACAAATTCACGCTCGACACCAAGTGGAAGGATTTGCCGAAGAAAACGCAGGACGCCATCCTGCACGGCTCCGGCGACACCGAGATCCGTTTTTCCTACGACGACGGCATGCGCGCCTACGATACCAAGCGCGCCTTCGAAGGCGTCGTGACCAATCTCGAGCGGCGCTACAAGGAGACCGACAGCGATTGGGCGCGCGAGGAGATCGCGCGCTATTTCACCGACGTGCCCTGCGACGCCTGCAAAGGCTATCGGCTCAAGCCCGAGGCTTTGTGCGTGAAGATCGGCGGCAAGCATATCGGCGAAGTCTCCGATATGTCGGTCAAAGGCGCAGCACAGTGGTTCACTGAGCTGCCCCAGCGGCTGACCCCGAAGCAAAACGAAATTGCCGTCCGCGTGCTCAAAGAAATCCGCGAGCGGCTGAAATTTCTGGTCGATGTCGGACTGGAATATCTCACCCTCGCCCGCGCCTCGGGCACGCTGTCCGGCGGCGAAAGCCAGCGCATCCGGCTGGCCTCGCAGATCGGCTCCGGCCTGACCGGCGTGCTCTACGTGCTCGACGAGCCCTCCATCGGGCTGCACCAGCGCGACAATGCCCGGCTTCTGGAAACGCTCAAGCGCCTGCGCGACCTCGGCAACACCGTGATCGTGGTCGAGCACGACGAGGACGCCATCCGCAACGCCGACTGGGTTTTGGACATCGGCCCCGGCGCCGGCATCCACGGCGGCCACGTGATCGCACAAGGCGGCATCGACGACCTGATGGCGGCGCCGGACTCCTGGACCGGCAAATATCTCTCCGGCGAGCTGATGGTCCCGATCCCGGAACGCCGCGCCAAAAATCAGGCGCGGACGCTGAAAATCATCGGCGCGCGCGGCAACAATCTCAAAAATATCACCGCCGAAATTCCGCTCGGCCTGTTCACCTGCGTCACCGGCGTGTCCGGCGGTGGCAAGTCGACGCTGTTGGTCGATACGTTGTACAAGGCGCTGGCGCGCCGGCTGAACAATGCCAGCGAGGGCCCTGCCCCGTACGATCGCATCGAAGGCGTCGAGCATCTCGACAAGATCATCGACATCGACCAGTCGCCGATCGGCCGCACGCCGCGCAGCAATCCCGCGACCTATACCGGCGCCTTCACGCCTATTCGTGAGTGGTTTGCCGGCCTGCCCGAGAGCCGCGCGCGCGGTTATGAGCCCGGCCGCTTCTCGTTCAACGTCAAAGGCGGGCGCTGCGAGGCTTGCCAGGGCGACGGCGTGATCCAAATCGAGATGCACTTTTTGCCCGATGTCTACGTCACCTGCGACGTCTGCAACGGCAAGCGCTACAACCGCGAAACGCTGGAAGTTTTGTTCCGCGGCAAATCCATCGCCGACGTGCTCGACATGACGGTCGAGGAGGCGCTCGACTTCTTCAAGGCGGTGCCGCGCGTGCGCGAGCCGCTCAAACTCCTGCACCGCGTCGGCCTCGATTACATCCATGTCGGCCAGCAGGCGACGACGCTGTCGGGCGGCGAGGCGCAGCGCGTCAAGCTGGCGAAAGAATTGAGCAAGCGCGCCACCGGCCGCACGCTTTACATTTTAGATGAACCCACCACCGGCCTGCATTTCCACGACGTGGCAAAGCTGCTCGAAGTGCTGCACGAGCTGGTCGAGACCGGCAACACCGTGGTCGTCATCGAGCACAATCTCGAAGTCATCAAGACCGCCGACTGGATCATCGACCTCGGCCCCGAAGGCGGCGACGGCGGCGGCGAAATCGTCGCCGCAGGGGCGCCGGAGGACGTGGTGCGCGAGAAACGGAGTTATACCGGGGCGTTTTTGAAGCCGGTGCTGGCGCGGCGCGGCGTCGAGCGCGGCAAGAAGAAGCGGGTTGAGGCGGCGGAATGATCTTCCTCCACCCTCCCCTGCAGGGGGAGGGTCGGCGCGAAGCGCCGGGGTGGGGTGGTTTTTTCTAGTTGCTGTGCAACAACCCAAACTGTGTTAGGGACAACGCATGAGCATGAACGTTGAAGCTGAAATCCGTGATCTAAAACGCCGCGTCGGCGAGATTGAAGGCTCGTTCGGATTCCTGCAGATCAAGACCGTGCATAGGGACTTGCTCGCGTTCCAGGCAAAGACGGAGCAAAGATTCGACCGCGTAGACGGCCGGTTCGACAAAATCGACGGCCGGCTTGATCATCTCGATCGCGGACTTCGCGGGTTGCGGAGCGATATGCCCAAAATCGTCGGCGACACCATGCGCGATGTTATGAACGGCAGGCCGCGGAAGAAATAGTGGCCGCGACGCGCAAAAAGAACCAAGTTCATTCACGAAGGCAAGTATGCCACCGAGGTCCCGATCGAATTGATCGAGGATGAAACGGCGTTGTCGCCGTACCTTTCTCCGGAAGATGTTCGCAAGCTCGACACCGTGCGCCTCACCTCACGGCGCGGCGATATGGCCGAGGCCGCCAAGCACGGCCGCGTGTTCGAGCTGACACCGGTGGCGGCGGAGTAGTTTCACTTCGCCCTCCCCGTAAGGGAGGGTCGGCGCGAACCGCCGAGGTGGAGTGGACCGTCCAAGACTGTTCACCCTGACTTTTTCCCGTCACCCTGAGGCGGCCGCGAAGCGGCCCTCGAAGGGCGACGGCCCGGGCGCCTCGGCCGCATCCTTCGAGGCTCGCTTCGCTCGCGCCTCAGGACGACGGATCGCAGGCGGCAATTGCCCGGATGAGCGACGCGACATCCGCGAACGGCCTCGACGCGCGCGGCATCCCGGATTACGCTTCGCTCGCCACAACCATAAACGATAAAAATCGGGAGGAGTGAGGGCATGTTCGGGCGTGGGGTCTCGGCGATTTTCGCCGCTGCATTCATTTTTGCGGTCGTTGCCATTCCAGCAATTCTGCCGGCGGATGCCGCCGACGATATCGAAACAAAAGCGCAGGTCTGCAGCGCATGCCACGGCCAGAACGGCGTGCCCACCAGTGCAACGATCCCGGTCATCTGGGGTCAGCAGCAAAATTATCTCGTCAAGCAATTGCACGACTACAGAAGTGGCGATCGCAACAGCCCGGTCATGTCGCCGCTGGCCCAAGGCATCCAGCAGGACGATACGCGCAAGATCGCGGCCTATTTCGCGGCCAAGAGCTGGCCGGCGCGGCCGGCCGCCGCTGCGTCCGCAGCGCCGCCCAGCGTGATCGCCGATAAAATCGAAATGTGCCGGGCCTGCCATCAGCAGAATTTCGAGGGCGGCGCGCCGGCGCCGCGGCTGGGAGGGCTCAGTTACGAATACCTGGCCGCCGCGATGAAGAGCTTCGCCGACGACCAAAGGACCAACAACGGCGACATGTCGAAATTCATGAAAGCGCTCACAGACAGCGAGCGGGACGCGATGGCGCGGTATTTGGCGGGGTTGTGAGGGGCGGTACTTGCTGACGCAGGAGGCGGGGAGCAAGCCTGCCCTCCGGGCTCGACCCGAGGGTCGCCGCGGGCGCGCCCGAGGATATTGTGCGCGAGAAGCGCAGTTATATGGGGGCGTTCTTGAAGCCGGTCCTGGCGCGGCGCGGCGTTGATCGCGGCAAGAAGAAGCGGGTTCACGCCGCCGGCTTCTCCACAATCAGATTGCCATCATCATCGACCGAGAGCCCGGTCTTGCGCGTCTCGGTCACGACCGACGGATGCCAGTCGACTTTGCCCACCCGGTCAGGACATCCTCGGCACTCCCGAACGAACCGTAACATTTTCGTTGACAAGCGTCACCGTTTATGTTACGAACGCCAACCTTGCTCGCCAACGGGCGTTTCTCGAGAACGATCCCTGAAACGACAGCGAGGGCGGCGCTTTGGTAGCGCCGCCGTGGAGCGCCGGGAGGCGCGCCCCCTCCGTATCTCCCTCCGCCGCGGGAGAGATACGGAGGGGGGATGCCGCGCCCGAAGCGCAGTCAAGTGGCGACACTTGTTGCGTGGCGCGGATCTACGACCCAGCGCCTCCCGGCGCTCCGCTCCCGTCGGTTTCGGGAGTGAATTCGTGGACGCTTAGGCAAAGCTCGGACGCGCATCCTATGAGGCGCGTACGCCAATTGCGCGCGGTCGCGGAAGCCTGGAGAGCACAAATGCCGGCGCGCGGCGCGACTGCCAAATTCCTACTTCGGCTCTATTCCAGCTTGCTTGATCACGCCGGTCCAGCGCGCGAGGTCGGCGGCCAGAGCATGAGCGAATTCGGCCGGCTGGTCGGCGACGGGCTTCATACCCTGCTTGTCGAACAGCTCGGCAACGTCCGCCGCGGCGACCGCCTTGGCGACTTCGTCGCGCAGTTTCTGCGCCACCGCGGCCGGCGTGTCCGGCGGCGCCAGGATGCCGAAATAATTCGACACGTCGTAGCTCTTGAAGCCCGACTCCAGCATGGTCGGCACGTCGGGGAGCGCCGCCAGACGTTCGGCGCCGGTCACCGCGAGCCCGCTGACACTGCCGGCCTTCACCTGCGGAATCTCGATCGGCGTGGCGTCGAACATGGCGTCGACCCGGCCACCGAGCAGATCGGCGAGCGCGTCGGCGGCGCCCTTGTAAGGCACGTTGACGATGGTGATGCCGGCGGCGAGCCGCAACAGTTCGGCATTGAGCGCAAGCGAACCGGCGGCGCCGCCGCCCGAGCCGAAGGTGAGCTTGCCGGGATTCTTTTTGCCGTAATCGACGAGTTCGGTGACGTTGCGGAAGCCGAGCGTCTTGCGGCCGGTCAGGATGAACGGCCCCCGCGCCACTTCGGTCACCGCCGTCATCTCGCGCACGTCGAACGGATAATCCTTCTCCGCCGGCTGGGTGACGACGGTGGCGGTCGAGATCAGGAACAGCGTGCGGCCATCGGGCGCGGCGCCGGTCAGCTCGCGATAGGCCGGCTCGAACGCGCCACCCGGCTTGTTCTCGACATAGACATTGGTGCCGAGACTCGCGGACAGCCGCTGCGCGATCAGCCGCGCGGTGACGTCGGTGCCGCCGCCGGGCGCAAGGCCGACGATGATGCGGATCGGCTTGCCGGAGAAATCCTGCGCTGCCGCCGTCCGCAGCGGCCCGCAAGCCAGCGCCAGCGCCAGCGCGATCAGCGCGGCCGCCGCCCCTTGTCCTTTCATCGGCTCCTCCCCGGTCGGCCGGCGCGGCGGGCGCGCGCGGTTTCCCCGCATTTTGCCGCCGCTCGACCCGCCACTATAGCAAGCGTCGTGCGGATGAGCGAAGCGATTCATCCCAGGCGAAACTCAAAGCTGCTACCCGGATATCGCTGCGCGCGTACGGGCTACATTTGCTATCATTCGACAATGAACGATAGAGCGAAGCGACCCGTCGTCGGCGTGATCGGCAGCGCGCATCTGGTCGAGGGTAAATTCACCGCGCAGCGGGTCGGCGAGCGTAATCTGCGCGCAGTTGCCGAGACCGCCGGCGCGCTACCGCTGATCTTTGCCGGCACGCCGGAAATCACGGATATCGGCGCGCTGCTCGACACGGTCGACGGCGTCCTGCTCACCGGCGGACGCGCCAATGTGCATCCGCGCCGTTTCGGCCAGGAAGCCGATCCGCGCCACGAGCCTTACGACGAGCCGCGCGACGCGCTGGCGCTGCAGCTGATCGAGACTTGCGTCACGCGCGGCGTGCCGCTGTTCGGCATCTGCCGGGGCTTTCAGGAGATGAACGTCGCCTATGGCGGCTCGCTGCATCCCGAGATCCGCGAGCTGCCCGGGCGGATGAACCATCGCATGCCGCGGCTGCCGAACGGCGAAATCCATCCCGATCTCGAAGTCATTTACGCCGACCGCCATGACGTCCGCCTCACGCCGGACGGCGTGTTCGCAAAACTCCTCGGCGCCGAGACGATCCGTGTCAATTCGCTCCACGGCCAGGGCATCCTCGCAGCGGGCAAGCGCATCGTCGTCGAGGGCATCGCGGAGGACGGCACCATCGAGGCCATTGCCATCGCCGGCGCGCCGGGTTTTGCGCTCGGCGTGCAATGGCACGCCGAACACGAGGCCGACCGCAACCCGGTCAACCGCAAACTGTTCGAGGCGTTCGGCGCCGCGCTGGTCGACTATCGGCGGGCGCGGTGATTTTGACGAACAGCAGGTGGCCAACCTTACCCGGAGACATCGTGACCAGCCCTCGTTCCAATCGCATCCCGATAGCCATCATCTTCGCCGTGCTATGGGCGGCCGGCATGTTGATAAGGGCGCCATCGATAGATCTCCAGACCGTCATGACCGCCGTCATCGCGGGGGCAATCGTCGGCGGGCTTATGTACTGGCTGTTCGACAAGTTCAGCGCGCGTCCGTGAATATGCTGATCGCCGCTTTCATTGTTCTCGGCTGCGCCGTGCTGTTGGGCACCGCGCTTGCCGTGCTGCATCTGCGCACGCAATCCGGCCCGCCGGCGTCTTGGCCGGCCGTACCTTGGCCGCTCGCGGCGTTGCATGGGCTTATCGGCATCGGCGGGCTTATTTGCCTTCTCCTCGCGCTGCGTGGACCGCCAAGAGGGCTCGATCAGGGCACTGCCTCCTTCCGTGCGATCGGCGCTACGCTGATTGCTCTGGCGGCGTTGGCCGGTGGCGGACTTTTGGCGACGCGTCTCCGCAACAGGCGGCGCCCGGGAACGCTGATCGGCGTTCACGCGGCGCTTGCCGTGAGTGGCTTCGTCGTTCTCGCCGCTTACCTCCTGGCGGGATAGCGCCTCACAACAGGCGTAGCCCTGATGAGGGACCCACCTTCGCTCGCTCCGCGAGCTGCGGCTGGTTTTTTGTGATATATACGCCTCATGACCATCGAAGACATCGAAAAGGCCATCGCCAAGTTGCCGCCCGACCAGCTTGCGGAATTCCGCGTCTGGTTCGAGGAGTTCGATGCCGCGCGCTTCGACCAGAAGATCGAGCGCGACGCCAACACCGGCAAACTCGACCGGATGGCGGATCAAGCCGCCGATGATTTCCGCAAGGGCCGCGCCCGCGAGCTATGAGACATTTCGCGAGCCGCGCATTTTGGGACGCCTATGGCAGGCTTCCCGAGCAAGTTCGCGTCCTCGCCGACAAGAACTAGGCGCTGCTGAAAGAGAATCCTCAGCATCCATCCTTGAGTTTCAAGAAGATTGGACGATTTTGGTCCGTACGCGTGGGCTTGCGCTACCGTGCGCTGACAGTGCAAGCGGATGGCGACCTTGTTTGGTTCTGGATCGGCTCCCACGCCGACTACGATCGGCATATCCGCGAATAGCCCGTCGGACTCCCTGCAAAGCAAATGCAGGGTGGACCAAGACCTGCGTGCCGGCGAAACTAGTTCTTCCGCCCTTGCTCGCCCGTGATCGCGTCTCTGATCGATTCCTGGATCGCGGCGTCGTGGTACCAGCCGCTGCCGGACACGAGCTTGACGCCGCGGGGCAGTTGGACGTTCGCGGCGGCCGCAAACTCCTCGCTGCGATCGCGAATTGCGAAACGGCCGCGCGGCGGGAATGTGTAGATCGTCGCGCATCCTGAAACACTCGACGATCCGGAAAAATTCGTCGTCATTGTTCGGCTCCTTATGGGCGCGCCATCAGAAAGCGCGCGCAAGCCAGTCAGTTTGCTGAGTCTCTCTTAATATAACGCTTTGCTCGTCTTTTGTTCGGTATGCCTCCCAGAAAATAAGCACATGGCTACAATATGAGCATTCAACCGCCATTCATGTTGTTGCTGATTTTGCTTGCACTCTCGCGCCGGTGAATTGCCGAGACTCCATCGCGATGGCGTCTCGCGGTGCCTCAATACGTCGCTTGGCACGCTAAATGCTTGAAAAGCGGCGGGAGGCGGCGAATCGGCCGCTGTTTTTGGCTGCGCACGCTTCGGCACACCCTCACTCGCATACCAGCAGGAGAGAGACGGTAATGACGAAATATAAGCTCGAATACATATGGCTCGACGGCTACACCCCGGTACCGAGCCTGCGCGGCAAGACCCAGCTGAAGGAATTCGAAGCGTTCCCGACGCTCGACCAACTACCGCTGTGGGGTTTTGACGGCAGTTCGACCAACCAGGCGACTGGCTCGAACTCCGACTGCATTCTCAAACCCGTCGCAGTCTATCCGGACGCCGCGCGCACCAACGGCGCGCTGGTGATGTGCGAAGTGATGATGCCGGACGGCAGCGCGCATCCGTCGAACAAACGCGCCACCATTCTCGACGATCCCGGCGCCTGGTTCGGCTTCGAGCAGGAATATTTCTTCTACAAGGACGGCCGGCCGCTCGGCTTCCCGTCGAGCGGCTATCCGGCGCCGCAGGGCCCCTACTACACGGGCGTCGGCTACAAATATGTCGGCGACATCGCCCGCAAGATGGTCGAGGAGCATCTCGATCTCTGTCTCGCCGCCGGCATCAACCACGAAGGCATCAATGCCGAAGTGGCGAAGGGCCAGTGGGAATTCCAGATTTTCGGCAAGGGCTC